>Ga0207665_10000151_pt1 | contig 46922 bp, 39 predicted proteins | sample LARL112metaG_FD_184351 | JGI IMG/M metagenome (GOLD analysis project Ga0207665, IMG submission 184351) | Corn, switchgrass and miscanthus rhizosphere microbial communities from Kellogg Biological Station, Michigan, USA - LAR L11-2 metaG... | ecosystem: Host-associated > Plants > Roots >... | reverse complement strand
ATCGTTAAACTTGGATTCTCTAAATCCATATCATGGAATCACTAATCAACATACAGATGTAAATCTATAATCTTTCAATGTCTTGATTCTCTGCTGCGACAGCAATCCATTCGCGAATACAAGAACACTACACGTATTGCATCTTAGCATAATGCGACCAGTCTTGGTAGGTTTCAACGTGGCCATCCTATTACAGAACAAGCAATGTACATATCGTTCCCATGAATCAATAACAGACAATTTACTAATGTACAGTATATCCTATCCGAGCTGTATATATAGCGCCAAGAGAATATTGCGGAACACTGGTTTGTTTGCCGGTTTATGCTCGGATGAGAACTTCGCCGGCAAACCATCCAACTGCAAATAAACATAATTGCCGTCACAGAATTGATGCTAGTAAAGAAGAAAGCGAAAGAAATATGTGAACGTCTTGATAGAATGACAGATAATGCGGAAATAGATGAACAATAAGCAAATCCGGCGAGCAGTATTTGGAACTAGAAAATGTTTGACATTACGCATTTCATTTTGGCTAGCTACGTAATCATCCTTTGATCGTGTTATCACAGGCGGCATGCTTATCGGTCTAATATCTGTCTTAGTAGGAATCGAACAAACTTATCATTATAAAATAATTACCACGCTAGATTGTCACATTCATATCAATTATTTTGACAATAATTACCATGTTTCTAATAAAATATAATTTTACCTTAAGAATGCAGCATGGTATTTTGATAGATCGGTTATGGGACCTTATATTCTTCTCGCTTTTTGTTCCAGGATAAGGAGTTAATGAATAGATAGACTAAATCAATTTTTCTAACATATAAACGGTAAGGAGTAAAATCCAGCATTTTCTAGCTTCTTAGCTAAGTGGAAAAATATTTTTCTTAATAGCTTGTTCCGTCCAGTTTTGTAGCAGTCATAATCGTGCTCTTAATGTTTAAGTTAAGGAATACTCGTAAATAATTATTGAGCAAAACAAATGTTGTAGCTAAACAAATAATATTTATTAATTCATGTTGATGACGAAGTTTGATGAAGATAAATTCGCAACTTGGTTTAAACCGAAGCTATTTGTATACTTTAATAGTTATACATCATATCTGGGCTCATTCTAAGAGACTTAAAGAACCTACACGTGTAGGATAGAGATCAATGTTTTAATTGAGTTTAATTGCTTGATTATTTTCGATTGAAACTTCGAAAAAGATTTTTATATCCAATGATGCGGTAATCTTGGAATGATTATTAGAAGATTACCATTATTCAGCCATTATAATAACGGATTACTTGTCGTTGAGGTAGTAACTACAATATTTCTTCTTCTTAATAATTCAATTCTTTCATATACTTTTCATGATCATGCTGCTGCTGCCTATGTTAAAGCTACACAGGCAATCGGCGGACCAACTTTTAATGATCCTAATCTGAAGGCCCAAACTATTTTCAGTGGACTTCATATTCCAACCAGCATGGCCTTTTTGGGCCCTGATGATTTTTTGGTTGTAGAAAAGAAGACCGGAAACGTTATTAGAATCGTAAATGGCAAGATGCAAGAAACACCCTTACTCCACGTTAACGTTGCTGCTCAAGTTGAACGTGGTCTGTTAGGAATAGCTGTACAAAAGAATACGAATATTCATGCTCCGACCTACGTATTTTTATATTATACAGAGGCTGGCAACAGCGGCGCTGTGGCAGGTAATAGAATTTATAGATACGAATTGACTAATAATAATCAACAGCTAGTCAATCCTAAGCTACTGTTAGATTTACCCGGAAATCCAGCGCCAGGCGGGGAAGAAAATCATAATGGCGGAAAACTTGTAATCGGTCCAGATCATAATGTATATGCAATAATTGGTGATGTCGGTGATCATAGAGGTCAAGCTCAAAATGTTATAGGTGGACCAGCCTTCGATGGCACCGGAGGCATATTGAGGATAACACAAGATGGAAGAATAGCACCAAATCCACCGTTGGGAGCAACAACGCCTTTAAATATCTATTATGCTTATGGGATTCGCAACGGCTTCGGTATAGACTTTGATCCTCTTACGGGAACACTATGGGATACAGAGAACGGTCCATCTTTTGGTGATGAACTTAATCTAGTCAAACCTGGGTTCAATAGTGGGTGGGTTAAGATTCAAGGTTTTGCAAAGGATCAGCGTGCTGGGAAGGCAGACCCAAATAAAGATTTAGTTAGCCTTGGTGGAAAAGGGATTTATAGTGATCCTAAATTTGTTTGGACTCCACCTATCGCTCCAACTGCCTTAAAATTCCTAAATTCTGATAAAATGGGCAAGCAATATCAAAATACTATGTTTGTGGGAGACGTTCTTACAGGTAATTTGTATAACTTTAAACTAAATGCACAGAGGAATGGATTGATATTAAGTGGAGCCCCTGAGAGTGGAATTACAAATAGTCAAGGGCAATCAGCGCAAGGAGGGATAGTATTGGGAAAGGGATTTGGTCTAATTACGGATATACAGGTCAGTCCTGATGGTTATTTGTACATTCTGGGATATGGTGGAACAGTTTACAAAGTAATACCTGCTTCTTTGAATAGCCCCTAAAGTAATCTAATATATGATTACTACAACTATCACTCATTTTTAACTATTTAACATCCGCATGATATACCCAGGGTTATTTGCAATACCTCTACTTGATGCATTAGAGGAGCTGTTCATGATCACAAAAGTCCCATTGTAAATCTAAGATATTAAAGAAAAGTAAACAAGCTTTCATAAGTGAGGTCAGTATGCAATTATATTAAGGCAAATTATACGCTCAACTATAACAAATCCCTATTTGCGGATCGTCTGCCGCCTTCGTTTTAAAATAAGATGTTATGCCTATATTCAATAAGAGAGATGTGACACCAAGGTGAACGCACGACTTCACTAACGATCACTTCTATAAACGTTCTTAGCAAACTTGTAAATTGATAGACTCAACTATATATAGAAGTGTTAGAATAATAGAATATATTATTATCAAATAACCGAAATGTGACAGATCTATCAAATAAGAACCATGATATATTCCACTGAAGGACACCGGACTGGCTATCTAGCATATCGGATGACATAACGGCTATAACAAAAGAATACACCTATTCTTTAAGTGGAACAAGTATATCATCCCTGTGAAAATGATGAACAACTGTAGCTGGACTAACGTCCATTACCATCATGGGGCTAGTAATCTGTCATTGTATTTCATATTGAAATAATTCGAAAATGTCTGGACAAATTGCATCAGACACGAAAGACACTTTTATCTAAGATAAATGAAATTGGGAAAGTTTTTCGCGTATGAATGCAAATTAAATTAGTGCTAAAAGGAAATGCGTTTCTCCATCAGGTTAATTTTTCTAAATCGCCACAGGTATGCGAAAGACGTATCACTACTAATTAGAACACAAAAGCAATACTGGTGAGGATTGAGAGCAACATCTATAGTACTGCATCAGACATACTACACTTAATGACATTAATTATTATAATCATTCTTAACAGATCTTGATGTCTTAATTATTCAATACAAATCTCGATTTACGGCCGGATTGGTCTACAACTATATTACGCACTGTCTCATCTTAATGGATGCAGTATTACTCACATTCTGTCTTTGCAATTTTTTAGGCTATTTCTAGTATGTTTTGTCTCAAAATGACACGAGCCTTTATCGTGTAATCTCGAAAATTTCAAATAGAGATATTCGATCATTTGTTGTCCTGTAGGTACTGACATAATGAGCTTCGAAATTCCGTATCCAAAAGGCAGTATTGCTATCAAATTAATAGAGCGTCTGGTCCACTTTTTATATCGCCGCTAGGATTTAATAGATGAAGAGACGTGAACCTTATGGACTGTGGAACCTGGTCAAGCAGTCCACTTTTGTCTGCCTCTTTCAGTGATATGAAATCTATAATCTCATATATGTCAAGAAGATCGACTATGTGTTTGAACGTAGAACAAGGAACACAATCAGCATCGTAAGCTATTACGTAGTTAGATAACCAAAATCACCTACATTTTATTAAACTCTAGTTATAAAAATATAATTGTCCGCTATAATGAATGAACCCTCCAAAAGCAAGACCGGATCTTTAGTTGACCTTTGATTGCCTTGAGCATTTTGGTACATTCTTTTTTACCAACGTAATATATATTATATCCGTTTTACAGATTCTATAAATCCTTTTATTGTTCACACTGTTATTCTGGAATATAGATGACTTTCTACGCTATTGTAGGTAGTATATCTGAATGATACTTCCTTGTTTTGCATTACAGCTAACCTAGACATTATATGCTCTCGAAACAATCTTTTTAGAATCGTTTCTTTGCAAAAAGGGAGAAAGATTTAGTAACATATGTATTACATACATAGAGTAAAAATGAATTGCGTAAATTGTGGTGACCAAATAGGGAATGAAAGAAATTCAGACGACAAGTTTTGCTCAGATCAATGTAAAGTGGAATATGAATTGGAACACAATAGAAAATGAAAAATCTTTTCTTTTGAAATAACGCTTATCGCAAGTAAATAGAGCCAACGCTGGAATAATGCCGCATTAAGCACTACATTTACATTTACATTTACATTTACATTTACATTTACATTTACATTTACATTTACATTTACATTTACATTTACATTTTAATCACAATGAGAGATACTAACTTAGTTATTAGATCACTGAGAGTATTTGATAGTTCGAGATATAATATTTAATAAATTATATTTAATTTGGAACAAACACTGGACTCAACCTGGCCACAAATATGGGAGTTATGATAAATTTACTAGAGATTGTCAGCGGGTTGCGGCATTAACTGAGGAGAGTACTACTGTTAGCATTAAAATTAATAAAATCTGAAATCTCCATAATTAGATTATTGTAATTACTACTGTTATGAGACTCAACTTTAACCTACCGCCTGGACTTAAGAGAACATTTTTTCCAAAAATAAACTAATGATCTTGAAGATGACTCCAAATATCTGACGATAAGTGATAGATTTTATGAAAAGCTTTTTTAGCTATTCTAATTTTGTTGGGCATCTCGCATTACTCGATCACTGCGGCAAAATTGTGTCCTAGAAACGAGCTCGATCTATATATCATAATATAATAATTAAATAGTGACGGATTTCTCGAAGAATATATAGCAAACCATTAGCACTAAAATCCATAAATGTGTAAATGTGTATTCCAGGTTAAGTCGAAATTCGGAAATAGGGTAGGCGCTCTATACTATTCGAATCCTTAAAGCACCAAGATTTTACAATTATAACCAACCATTTTTTGTAGTTTAAATACGTACCTGCGACCAGGATTGTGTCCATTCAAATTTGCAGATCTCACACTTTACTTTCTGGATACAAATTCTATTGTTAATCGGGATTCTTTGTAGTGATATGTGATTCTGTGAAGCACAATATGAACACGAATAGCTAGTTATTCCTAGATATATTTTCCTTGCTTGTATCGAAGTAAAACTCATTTATTTTCAACCCTTCAATAATAAATGATAGATAGAGAAGACAAAAATGGTATCCTTAATGAGGATATCTAACATCATAAATCCCACATGTAGCCTACCACAGGATGACAATCTAAAACTGGTCTCCAGGATAATACAGTATATCTATTGTAATGATTGATGACGTACCTATAGTATTAGGTCAGATATATTTAAGAATTCTAAAAAAATTTACGGTATGTTCTATACCCTAGTTGTAATTGTTGTTTTAATCTCTGAAAGATAAATCTACAATAGTTAGAGTATACAGTACGATAGGATAAACTATGTATAACTATGCATAACTATGAACCACGATAACCCGTGCTTCTAGTAGCATACTAATCGGCATCGATTTTCGTTTTTTCAAACAGAATTGTACTCATAAAACTTATCAGCTATAGCACTAGAAAATACCGGTGCTCATTACGGTAACCATATGCCAATGTCTAAACTTTTATCATTAACAGAAAGTATGTGGCCAGGATTTTCATATTTGCTTTAATCTTCCTTATAATATATTTATCCGTAGGTAGTATACTAGTAGACGGTAGAAGGAATCAGGTTTGTAGCAAAGAATACAAACAAAATTTTCTTCATCTATTATTTATTATATGCGGGAATTAATCATTACCCTATTAATCCTCATTGCGAATGAATATTTAATTATCTATATTTCAATAATTGTTAACATTTCATTTTTTTGCTAATTATATTCTTCACAAAGCTTGTAAGCGATGTCAGATTTTTAATTTAATCATTAAGGGTGACAGATCAGCTAAAATATTCAAATTTATTATAAAAGATTTGAATAATACTGATTGCCCAGGTGTTCACGTAACACTGGAATATTGAACCAGTCAATAGGGCACAACCATGCAGAGAACTATCATTAACATTCTAGTGCTATACAATCATTGTTTACACTGTAGTTCATAAATCCAGCTTGTGCCTAGAGTTCGCATAATTTTTTACAGTTATCTAATTGAAAACATGTTAAGGTATCCTTATCCAAAAATTTAGTAAATAAATGGTTCCAATTGAATTACTAACCGTAATTTAATTTATGCCTGGAAATATTTACGCACCGTGACCAACGATGTTCTGGTCCACTATATCTGACCATTATTTTAGCACAACCGAATATATTACATCAGAACTATATCTTCCTAAATTTTTGAGCCGCAGTCCTCACAATAAAGCGCATCCAAATTATTCTGGTATCCGCAGGAATTGCACTTTATAGAACTGGAACTGGAACCAGAACCATGGTCTGTCTGAATTGATTGTGTTTTAGTATTCACCAGAATAATGTCACCTATTTTTGAAATATCATCCCAAGATACATCGATGGCATTAATATTAGTGCTACGTGGATTCTCATTACTAACTTCGCTAATCTTGACATTTATTTTTATATTTCCACTTTGCGATCTTCGAAGTCCGACTTCCTGAACATTTCCAATTAACATTGCACCACTATCATAGGCAGGCATCCCAACCAGTGACTGGATAGGAAAGAATTCGCCTTGACTTATCAATGATCTAGTTTGAACGTTTGGAGAACTAGTGCGATTGTGTTTCGCTTCTATTGTAGTGGATTCATTCCTGACAGTAGATAGGTTATCACTTGAATCTTGATTTGACGATTCAGATCCTGTTTGAGTTGATGAAGTCGAATCATTACCGAATTTTCGATATTGCGCAATTGTACTATTGCATTCTCCACATTTGTATTCTCCTTTCTCGATCAAGGTTACGCCTTCGCCAAGCTGCTCATTCGGATTTTCATAGCTAATCTTCGGTGGTCCATCATATTGTTTTTCACATTTATTGCAATAGTATTTAGAGAAGCGTTCCTCTTGCAATCTTCCCACACCTGCAAGAAACAATTCTGGCCCTCCTAGATTTCCACTTCTCTGTTCTTCATCCGTGACATTCGCTATTGCGTACCCGCCAGAGCCTCTTAGCTTCTTCTCTTGAAGTTTGTCTTCTCGAATCATAACAGACTTAATAATTAGTTGACTAATCGTTGCTATTAGTGTTTTGGATAGTAACTCATCCACCTGCACATGACTGCATTGTAATAACAAATAGAAGTCATATATTCCCAGAATTATTCATGACTTCAAAGCAAAGACTCTATTAAGTTTATTTTATATTGGATTGATATAATCGAAAGCGTCCACAGGAAAATAAAGCTTATCCTCGGGACCAGATAGGGCGAAGGAGTTCCAGGTTGAATCCTTGTCATTGCCTATAAAATAAAGCCAATTAAAATAATAAATATTTATATAGATTAAAAAAACCAGCAGAAATTTACTATTTTAGATGTTTTACGCTACATATCAGAAATATCAGTCAAAATAATAAAAAGTATGAAGCTCGATCATTTATCGCATACCTTATATCTGTGTGTATAGTACAACATGTAAGCAAGAGGTTGACGGTAGATTTTAAAATAAGAGCTAATTTCTTCCGTAACTTTTGTAATATTAAAAGTGAATAAAAAGTTGACACCAACATTCAAAGAATTAGGAATGAGTGCTGAAATACTAAAGGCACTTGAAGAAAATGGATTTAAAATGCCCTTTCCGATCCAAGAAGAAGCTATACCATATATTTTGAAAGGTGTAGATGTCATCGGACAGGCACATACAGGCACAGGTAAGACAGCTGCGTTTTCATTGCCATTATTGACAAAGTTAAAGCCCAATGGACCGATTCAAGTTTTGATATTGGTCCCAACTAGGGAATTGGCAATGCAGGTAACGAATGAGATTAATAAATTCGCAAAATATGTTCATGTCAGAACTGTATCGGTCTATGGTGGCCAGAGCATCGGCATACAACATGATCAATTGAGGAAAGGGGCGCAGATAGTAGTAGCAACCCCTGGAAGATTGATAGATCATGTCAAGAGGGGCTCAATTCATTTAGACCACGTGAAGTTTGTCGTTCTGGATGAAGCTGATAGAATGCTAGACATGGGATTTATCGATGACATCAAATTCATACTCTTTTATGTTAATGAAGATAGACAAACATGCTTGTTCTCTGCCACTATGCCACCAGAAATTTTGCGCCTGGCTCAAGAATATATGAAAGATGTTCGGGAAATAAGGCTGAACGAAGAGGAGCTGAGTTTGGAAACTATAGATCAATCATATCTTATTGTGGATGAGAAGGAAAAATTCAAACATTTGTGTGATTTCATTAAAAATAGAGATAAGAAGCAGACCATCGTTTTTGCTGCGACTAAACAAAGGACGCATAGACTTGCTGGCGAATTGAAGCACAGTGGATTTAGCGCAGTAACAATTCATGGAGATCTTTCGCAAAAACAAAGAGATAACGCAATGTATCGATTCAAAAAAGGGACTGACGATATCCTTGTTGCCACTGACATAGCGTCAAGGGGAATAGATGTTCCGGCTGTAGGTCATGTGATTAACTATGACGTTCCCGGAGACCCCTTAATATATTTCCACAGAATAGGGAGAACTGCCAGGGCTGGAGGAACCGGTAGAGCTATATCCTTGGTCTCTCATGATAGAGTTGATGACTTTTCTAGGATTTTAAACCAAACTGAACATCCCATCCGAAGACTCAACGATGAAATGGGCGTCAAGATTCCAGTTTTTCAACAAAACTCTTATCGTAGACCTCAATACAGGCGCGGCTATAGTAACAATACAAACAGATCCTATGGCAATCGAAGTTATGGTAGCGGCGGTAGTAGATATGGTAGAGATCAGTATAGGCGCGGCTATAGTCACAATACAAACAGATCCTATGGCAATCGAAGTTATGGTAGTGACGGTAGTCGAAGTTATGGTAGCGGCGGTAATAGATACGGTAGAGATCAGTATAGGCACAGCAATAATGCCCAACATTTCAGGTGAATATGGCTTTCAAATGACTGCCCTATAACTAAACTTGTAACTGACTGCCTACCATATAGCTCGACTTACTGTTTTTACCCTCATTTTTTAAGAAATCTGATATTATATACTAGGTTCTCTTGCCGATATGATCCGTTCGGAAATTCTAAAAGATTGGGTGGGGTGACATTGCTTCAGATAGCCTTGACAATATAACCAAGTTCTTTCAACTTGTTTAAGATTGCTCAGCCGATACTGGAAGAACTAATTCGGCTATAGACATAGGGAATAACGTTGCTATCGGTAAATATATATCTGAAAAAAAGAATTATGTATTAGATGCGCTATATTGAACAGGATGATTCTTTTGTTAAAATTGCTAACTTGATCGGAGGGGAGGAATACTTAAAAGTTGCACGCTCTCTCTTAAGTACGGAAGACGCTACTGATGAGGAAATTGCAGGAGCGACGGGCCTTAGAATTAATGTAATAAGGAAAGTCTTGTACGACATGTTTGGAAAGGCGCTAATTACCGGTATACGAGTTAAGGATGAGAAGAAAGGTTGGTTTGTATATAGATGGCGTGCAAAAGGAGATCAGGTCGATAATTTTATAGACAACCAGAAGAAAAAAATTCTAGATAGATTACAAAAACGTCTCGAATATGAAGAATCTTCAGAGTTCTATCACTGTGGTAACAAAGATTGTCCTTATGTAAAGTTCGATTCTGCTATGGAAGTTTTCTTCAAATGTAGCAATTGTAAAGAACCATTGAACATGATAGACAATAGCAAAATTAAAGAGGCTCTAAGATACAAAATTCAACAAATATCGAATGATGTATCATTAAGGAGATAGACGATATGATTAAATTTTCTGGGCATAAGTAGTCAAACCCCTCAATCGTATGAAGGCTAAACTCGTACTGATCAGCCAAGTCATAAAGCACAATCACTCTAATCAATAATTTTCATAATAATGATTTTTATAACATGTAGTACAAGACTATCTCACCACCGTCTTGTTTGACAATCTTTTTTAACTTCATCCTTATTCCTTCGGGCATTCTTGAATATCCGTATCCTTCAACGATAGTAGTAGCTGATCTGCCACCTACGATCCTTGGTGCTATTGTTACAATCAATTCATTGACGATACCCAATCTAAGAACAGACCAATTAATTTCGCCACCTCCTTCGACTAGAATTTTTTTGAATCCCATTTCTTTTAATCGTGCAAACACCATTTTCAGATTGACGTCTTCTCTTCCTGCAATCATGACCATTGCGCCAGTATTTCGTATCTTCTTAATTCTCATACTTTTCGCTCTTCTCGTTACAGCGATTATGGTCCTGACTTTATAAGCAGATTGTAAAATCCTTGATTGCAGTGGTATTCTCGCTGTACTGTCTATTATTATCCTAGTAGGTTCTTCTCTATCTCTCTGTACCTTGTCAAGCCTAGCTGTGAGTCTTGGATTGTCCATAAGAACAGTTGATATACCTACCATAATGCCGTCTACTGATGATCTTATAGTATGAACCCTTCGTAGGTCCTCCATCGACGACACTGTAGAATTTCCTGTTATCGTTGCAATTTTACCGTCAACCGTCATGGCTGAATTGATTATCACATACATGTTTTATAGATCTGATCCGTTAACGAATCTACCAGTGATCATGACACCTTTGATCGAATTTTGGTTTGCTCTGTGGACTATTGAGGCATATGGATCATGTATTGGATACAATTCTATGCTAGTCTTATCAAGAAATATGAAATCAGCAGATCTGCCGATTTCGATGCACCCTGAATTGAGGTGGAGTATTTCAGAAGCATTGATGGTAGCCATTTTCAGCACATTCTTTGCATCTAAATTTATTCCGCTTGACCTAGAGGTCTTCCAAATGTAGTCCATTTCTCGAAACATATCAGGACTATTTATCATTATGTTGTCAGTACCGATTGCGACTTTACATCCACTTTTTAACATATGTGTAATCCGTGGGATCCCGCAACCTAGGACTCCATTGGCACGGGGACAGACTACAATTCCTATTTCATTCTTGGCTATCAACGAAATATCCTCATCGGTTGCCTGAGTCATATGAACCACAAAATTAGGTTTCAGATGTTTAACTATCCTATAAACTTCAGTCTTACCAGTTCTACGTAGAGAGAATTCTACTGTGCTTTTAGATTCTGCAGCATGAATTCCTAATTGAATATTTTTGGTCCTATTTTTAGGGCCATCTGATTTCGAGAGTTTGTTTATTAATTTGTTGTATTGTCTTAATGATGAATCGGTATTTTCATTTGCGCCACTTATCCCGAACCCATGGCTAACATTCAAAAGATTAGTTGCTATCTCTAACACTTTAACTGGGAGTTTGCTTTTTTTTATTGGCTGCAAATTCTTGTCTTCATGCTGTCCATTCCGATCTATATCAAAATAATATTCTACTCTTCCAAGTATTAAACACTTTATCGGGAGATCGAAAATTGCATTTCTAAGAATTGCTACACCTTCTGTACCACCTTCTCTGAAATCTACGAATGTTGTTATCCCATTCTTCATCATGGATATCGCCGATGCCCTCATCAAAGTACTCAAATGTTGTGAATTGCTTTTTTCAAGTATTTTCTTTTTTATTCCTCTCATAGGATGAACCGCTTCTAGACCACGATCAGTTGCCATGTCCTTTCCGATAGAATCCCCTATGTGAGTGTGGGCATTAATAAATCCAGGTACTATCAAATAACCCTCGGCATCTAGAATGTTTAAAAATTTATAATTATCATTACTCTCATATTTTGCAGCGCTAGCCTTCTTAATTATTCCATCCTTACCTACTTCGATAAATCCAATGTCTATATAATCTAGGTTTTTTCCAAGTAATAAGCTCGCATTTTTTATGACTAGAGACATTGTATTTCATAGATTGGCTGAACCTTTCCACTTTTTCGCATGTGTCGAATGGTGTCCAATGCTCTCGTCGAAGCTTCAGCCGCTCCTTTGCCTGTCCTGCCTATGCCTATTCCGCAGTTTAGTTTAACTCCAAGATCCGTGCTGATATCATTAATAATTCGCTGTATTTCATTATCAGTTGCATCATTAGTTATCACCATGAAATTGTCTCCTCCAAGAAAAAATGTTAACGATTCAATTTTAAGAAATTCGTCAGATAACCTTGAATATGTCTTTATGACAAGTGAGGTAACCTCATAAGGCGATAGCTGATTACTAATCGTAGATGATCCATCTATATCTATGTGCATTATCTTCACATGATTATCTTTTGAATTCGAGTTCACTGCATCATTTAAATTTCTGGCAAATATCTTGTGCCCATCGACTTGTATTATCCCACTTCTTCTAACTTCATAGGCATCCAAGTTTGCTTTATATGGTGTATCACCGCTTCCAATCGCCATTGACATATTCAGGTTGGGATATGACTTTGCAAGTTCTAGATCGATGGGTATATGACCATGAACTGAAAGACAATTAGTAACAGCAAAATATTCGTCGAATCGATTACTATATGCGATGCAATCCCTTTGTGAAAATAGTCGTTGAATATCATAATATATCCTTGCTTGAAGCATCTGTAGCTGAGACTCTCTATCTGTGCCCAGTGTGGATGTCCATAGACCGTATCCATCAATACGGATGATACTGAGTTGGACAGTCATTTTATTATACTCACTGAATTCATAGTATATGACTTCAGTTTCTCGTTCCTAATCTTTCTCATTCTAAATACCATTTTTATAGCAGCATCGACTGCACGCATTGGAATAATTTCTATTCTTTCCATCGCCTGTTCGATTGTCATACTCGGCCCTGTAACCCCCAGAGAAACTGGCTTACCAGATCGCAAGGATAAATCAGCAATTAGTCTAGCAACATTGCCTGCTATAATCTCATCATGACCTGTTTCTCCTTTGATTACTGCTCCCAGAGTTACCACGGCATCGACATCTTTTTTTTTCAGTAATTCTCCAATCATAAGTGGCATATCGAACGATCCCGGGACGTAACAAACGTATCGTATTGAAGCATCTGCTCTCTTGATGTATTGCTTTGCTCTGGCCAACATTTTGTATGTGATTTCGTTATTAAATTCAGAAACAACGAGGCCCAACTTAGCTTTCAACTTTTGAAACCTCACTGTATCTCTTTAATAGCTCTGCATCGAGAAGACATAGATTGTTCTCTTCAGCATACCTCTCTGCTTTAGTAACGGATAATGATCTATACGTTTCTGAATCTAGCATTTCACAGATTGTAACAGCATGAACCAGACCGGCCAATTGGGCGAGATATATGCACAATTCTGTGTGTCCAATCCTTTCACGTAATAACCCTTGTGAGGCAATTAATATCGGCACATGGCCAGGTGAACGAAAACATGTGGCAAATTCTTCTACTCCTGAGGTATCAATATTGTTACAAACCGCAGCCATTTTCGAAATGGTAAGTGCTCTATCGGTATCAGTAATGCCTGTAAATGTGTCCCGGTGGTTGACGGCAATCGAAAACGATGGCCTGTCTCCATAAGGTGATATACCAGATGCCAATTTAGAATATAAAGGATTGATTTTTGCCATCAACTCCATTATACTATACATGTATATCAGCCCTAATTTGATCGCGTATCTATTTGAGATAGCTAGACATATTAATCCGCCCGCAGCCATTCTCATAGTTGAGATATGTTCTGGTTTAACATATTCAGCAGGAATTACCATATCAACTTCGTTCTCACGTCCTTTATCGTCATGAACGAGAATGAATTGACCACATCTTAACGCTGCGATCGCTTCTTCTATTGAATGCAACACTTCAATGAAATATTCACGATTTTATATAGTTTACTAAAAAAGGAGTAGTTACCACTACTTTGGTTGAAGAATATTGACATACCTGCTAACAACATCTATTTCGATGTTAACTGCATCGCCTTTGGATTTCTTCCCAAGAGTGGTAACAATCGCAGTATGAGGAATTATAGCCACCGAGAAACGATTATGCTTTACATCAACAACCGTCAAACTTACCCCATCTATAGCTACAGATCCTTTAGGGACTACGTAACGTAATAACTTTCTATTCATTAATCTTATCCATATTTTTTTCCCATCTGAAAGGTTAGTAACATTCTCAATTCTACCAGTTCCGTCAATATGGCCCAAGACCAAATGACCTTCTATCCTATCCCCGAACCGCAGACACCGCTCTACGTTTACCTTATTATCTATTCTTAACGACCCGAGGGCAGTTCGTCTTATAGTTTCACCTACGATATCAAATTCAGCATAATGTTTATAGTTAATCTTTGTGACGGTCAAGCATATGCCATTAATGCTTATACTATTGCCAACTTTTATCCCATTTCCTAACCTGCCTAAATCGACTGTCATTTTCATCCCAGCCGCTTGCTTTCCATTTTCGAGCTTTGTGATTGACTTGATACGAGCTGTGCCTTCTATTATGCCAGTAAACATATCTCATCTCCACATCTCGTTCATTGTATGCAATGAATAGATATCACTTTATATTTAATGAGTTTCAACTATGGAAAATAGAGAAAAAATTAAAGTTCTGAGTACGGCCGCGAGTCCTCATTAATGTTATTTAATATCGTCTTTGCGTGTTTGTAATGTACTGCATCTATCATCTTACCATCAATCCTGACTGCACCGGTTTTACTCCTCTTTTCCATGGATGGTCCTAAGGACTCTATTATTTTCTTGGCCCATTCCACTTCATTCTTACTGGGAACAAATATCTTGTGAACTGGTTCAATCTGAGTAGGATGAATGATGCACTTTCCTACATAGCCCAATCTCTTCGCAAGGATGGTATCGTTTATTAGACCATTCATATCATCTACGTTCTGCCAAATAGCATCGATCGCAGCAACTCCAGCTGCCCTTGCATCCACCGGAATTTTGGCCCTTGCATATGAATATTCGATTCCACCATTTTCAACATACTCAAGATGCATATCATTAAGAAAATCGAAAACACCAAACACCACTAGATTCACTCGAATATCTGACTTTGCTATCGAATATGCATTTACAACTCCTTTGGCTGTTTCTATAGATGGCACCACCTTTATAACATCATGCCCGATTTTTCTCTCTGTTTCAAGTCTAGAAATAAACGATGATATTTCGCTGATTTCAGTATTATCACTGACCTTTGGTATGACGACGCCAGTAATTCCTTTCTGTATTACTGCCGTAAGGTCTGTGAATAGATGTCCAGAATCATATGAGTTCGTCCTGACGTACAAACTGAATGTATTTTTGAAATCATCTGTTTGGCTGATGGCCTCTCCTATCATTTCTCTTGCAGAAGATTTCTCGTGATAAGGTACTGAATCCTCTAGATCAAAACATACAATATCTGCATTTGATTTTTTAGCACTACTAATAAATCGTGCACTGTTACCAGGAACAAAAATAAGTGTTCGATTCATTGGAACACGTCTGGAATTATAGTTTTTGTGGGGTAGTAACTATCTTTCCTATTTGTTCGGCCTTGGCCATCATTTCATGCCCTTTAACCATATCTTCAAATGGCAAAACTGTGCCTATCACTGGCTTTATTCTTTCTTCACTAGTCCAATATATGACTTGCTCTAATTCAGCTTTTGTTCCCTGGGTCGATCCTAATAGATTCGTGCCTTTGAAGAAAAGGTATCGTAAGTCAATTGTTGAATCATAACCTGTGGTTGCACCAGTTGCTACAAGTGTCCCTCCCATCTTAAGAAGTCCTACTTCATATGGGAACGTCGTTTTGCCAATATGTTCGAAGACTACGTCTACCCCTTGTTTTTTTGTAATCTCTCTAACCTTTTTATACCAATCTTGCTCCCTATGATTTACTACATGATCTGCACCAATTTCTAGGCATTTATCCATCTTTTCTTTATTACCTGCCGTTGCTATTACAGGACAATTAAATAGCTTTGCAATCTGGATTCCTGCCATGCCTACGCCACTAGTCCCTCCCATTATCAAAACCACCTGGCCTGGTCTTATTTTTGCTCTTCCAACCAACATGTGCCATGCAGTCATCCCTACCATTGAAATCGCCGCAGCAGATTCAAAGGAAACGTTATCAGGGATTTTTGCTACGTTTACTTCTGGCAAATGTGTATATTGAGCGAAGCCCCCCCAAAGCGGACCTGTTTGAAAACCCCAAATTGTTCTATCTGCACAATCATATTCTCTGCCAGATGTACACATCTCGCATACCCTGCAACTCATGTTCGAATGGGATACTATTCTATCTCCAACTCGTATGTGCAACACATCTTCACCTACTTCAACTGCCGTGCCTGCTACATCACTTCCAGAGATGTGCGGGAGTGGAGTCTTGATGGGATCGCCCCAAATTGCCCATAAATCATTGTAATTATATGATGCTGCCTCTACCTTAATCATGATTTCGTTAGGCTTCAATTTCGGCATATCTATAGCTTCTATCTTAACAACGTTTGTCGGATCCTTATTATATTCCCTGAATACGGCTGCCTTCATGAACTTTGAAGCGCAACTTATACTTAATATAGTTAACTCGCCCAAACGACGATCGTTTAGTTTAATGTACTTTCAGAGACAAAAAATAAGGGCACTATTAAGCTTGCTATCGTCTATCTATTCTGAATTCTTTTTTAGGTTGTTGCAGACTGAGCAAAACTTGCTTCAGCTCGCTATCATTTAGTGGTCTATTTAGCCTCCCAGATGAAGCTGCATTAATTAAATAATTCTCAACTGCCATAGCGAGTTCCGGTTTAACTATTCTTATATTCGCTAGCCGCTGTCTTGCATTGGGATCCAATAGAACCGTCAAGACGCGCTGTCGCATAGCTGCTGCTTCGGCCTCACGCCTCTTCGAGTCTTCGTCACTTGGCTGAGATTGAGGTACGGACACAGGATGACACCCTTCCTATTAGATTCTATCAGGCGTATCTTTGCAATCCCGGACGACTACCAGCGAATTCCTTGTAGATCTCTGTTGCTAATCTGTCAACTTTTTTCATGCCTTCATTGGAGATGATTCTGCCATTATTTTTTTTAGTTATATAACCAGACATTTCTAACTGTTGTAATGCCCTACGAATAATTGCACCACCTGCGTCCCTATGATGATCTAAATAATACCCTATGCGTTTCCGGCCACCGTACATGCTCTTGAGGTCCGAAACTCCAACAGGTCCACGTATGTAGACCTTCCTGACTAGAGACGCACATCTGATATACCACCAATCTTTATTCTGAGGAACCTTCTCTACGTGTGATCCTGTTTTTACAAATGCGGCCCAGCCGGGTTGCTCAATTTTCTTATCTTTTTTTAACTGGTCGGCCAGTCGTATAATTAGATGGTTTGCTGGTATATCGTAAGCCTTAGCCATAATGATACTGATTAATCACTCTACATTTCCCTTATAAACTCTTTTTTTATCAATAGAAATGTACTTAGGATCTAGGTTTAATGATCTTTCTGTACACATAACCACACCTTAAACAGGTAATTCTTATCCCTTTTATCCTATATCTACCAATCCTGATTCTGCTGTTTCTGCCAGGAATGATAAAATATTTGCATTTTTTACAATACAACTGTCGAATTTCATAATCAAGTTTTAACCGAACTCGCATTGCAATTTTTTTTGCTAGTTGGGCTTGAGCGTTTGCGAGATCTTCATTGATTCTAGAATAGTCTAAAGCATTAGCTACTACAATATCTATCCTTTCTCTCCCAATTTCTCTTGCGAGTTTTTTCTTCACATGAATAGGCTGAGTAATAGAAATAGGAAATAAATCCTTTGCCGCTAATTAACAGTGTTGAATGCAAGTCGAATGGTTAAGGGTCGGTACGGAGATAGATTGTATGTTTTGAAATCAGTAATTTGGTGTACAGTCTTGCTAGAGTATCTGAGAAGGCCAAATGCCGGAAGTCATTGGACATGTACATTCTGCGGATTGATTGATACATCTTGTTGTGGCATTGGTATCTGCGAATACTTTAATTTTGAACTATCTATGATATAGGTGACTTCGCCTCGACCTACACTTGTTCTCTTGGACTACGCTTTGGGTATCCACCACTATCTATTTGTATTTCTATGAAATTTATCATTATAAGTAGCTCATTATGAGCTAAAACATTATAGCCGTGAATGATGATTCATAAATTATCAAGTGGACAGTAAATTTTAGTACACATTTCAAAGTTACTGTACAAAAAAATAATGACATATATGCCAATTCTAACATAGAGATTGTTAAGAGATATTGTAAACAAGATCGATCGCACTAAAAGAAGAGTTTTAAGATGTTCGTCACTCATATCATCAACCTGAAGATCTCACCTAATCTACTATGCAATTCTTTTGGCTTCTAGAGAAATGTACGCAATACTGCCTCATCCCTAACATGACAAGGGAAGATGGATAGATAAATTTAATCAAACAAGTCTCACTTGGATGCTGTAAACTGGATTCGTTTGACCTGAAGAACAGTATACTTAGCAATTAATATTAGCACGATATAACGCGATTCCCTAATCGACTGGATCAAACTATTCCTATATCGAAGTATTGAGGCAAATCTTGCAAGAATCACCTAAGTAACAATCTATCATGCATTAAATACTAAATTTCATCCTCTTGACGGTATCTTAAGACACTGAAGAATTAATTAAAACTGTTTATATTAGTCAGGGTGAAGTGGTTACCAACAGATGGAAAAAATCGCTGAACTAGAAGATACCGCAAAAAGGTATTTTGACTTAAAGCATCACGACAGAATGAACTCTGATTTGGTAAAAATGTCTAATTCAATTATTGAATCTCTTAGTTCACCCTCTTTTACGTTTCCAATAGAGAAAGAAGGAATTGTTAGCGAAGGAACAACTTCTTATTTTTACATTAACAATATTGCTTGTCCCAACCTTTTTGAGTTCTTATCTGAACTTTTACACCTAGAAGTACCAATCAATATAAATAAAACCAAATTTGGACCGGGAGAAATATTAATTAGTATTGATAATGAGAAAGATGCACGTCAAGAGTTGACTTCATCTATTGAGGAATTAAAGAAGCTTATACATGGAAAAAGACACATTAAAATAGACTGACTATAGACGTTTGATTCCCGATTATGATGTACACGAAGCCTTAGGTCTTACACGAAAGGTTATGAAGCACATGTTATTATAATTGGAATAAATGACCAAAGCTATATCGCTAGTGATTGCGGAAGCTGCGCTTGAAAAAATTCCAGTTAACATAATAGATCATCCGTCGGTTACAAATCACGCAAGGAAGTTGGGAAGGAGACCATCGGAAATATTACTAGATAGAAGTTATCATCATGCGGCAATGCTGAGTTCCAAACTCGAATATGCCTGGAAACGTGGTAGACCTGATCTAGTACATTTTGCCTTAATTGAGGCACTGTCTACTCCGCTATTCTTTAATAACTTATTACAGGTATATGTATCAACAATAAATAATCAAGTAGTCTATATTGGTGAAAACCTGAGGATACCAAAATCTTACCCTCGTTTTCAGGGCTTAATGATCGATTTGTTCAAAAAATATCATATAAAAGAAGGAAAAATTGCTACTCTTCTGAAGTTGCAAAATAATGTTTCCTTAAACTCCTTGATAAATGACATTATAAAGCCATACAAGGTGATAGGGTTTTCTAGAACTGGGGTTCAAAGTACTCCAGAAAATATTATTTCCACACACATAAGCAAAGATAATTGTCGGTGTGTCTTCATAATAGGCGGTTTTCCAAGTGGTCATTTCACCGAAAATACGAAAAGGGTCTGCGATTATTTATACTCAATAGGAAATTACAGTCTAGAAGCTCACGTGGTTATCGCAAGAATACTCTACGAATGTGAAAAAGTACTTTCAGTACAGTAACCATGTTTGCAATAATTTATCTAGATTAGCGATTGATTTTTGCTCATATCAACTAGTGAAAGTACGCATCAACAATAAATGCTATGAATAGTGCCATCAAATATGGACTTGAAAATTTGAATACCAGCCAGGATGCTTCTTCACTGGGTTTTACCAAGAGCCGTACCGAAAGGAAAATCATAATTGCCCCAAATATAGAAGCAGTAACTAGATAAATCAGGCCGAATTGATCAAAGAAAAACGGAATAATACTAAACAAAACCATTAGGAGAGTTGTTCCAGCAATTACCCTGACTGAAGATCTTTCGGAGGAGACAACCGGTAGCATTGGAACTTGTGCTTTCAAGTAGTCTTTTTTAACATGCAAGGCCAGACTCCAAATGTGTGTAGGTATCCATAAAAAGACAAGACCAGCCATGACCAGACCAACTTCAAGGTTTTGTGTTGTTACTGCCAAGTAACCGATCATAGCTGGCGCACCCCCAGAAAATCCACCTAGTATGATATTAGACTGGCTAGTACGTTTCAGCCATTTGCTATAAACTATGATATTATCAAATAATCCAAATATCATCAAGGCAAATACCCAGACATTGATTAGCCATGAACATATCAAAGAAATTGAGGTCAAAATCAGTCCGAATACGAGTGCATTTCTTGGTGAAATTCTACCTGAGGGAATCGGTCTTTGTTTAGTCCTTTCCATAATTGCGTCTATGTCACGATCATTATAGCCTGTTATGGTATCAGCTGCAGCCGAACCTGCAGCTACACCTCCAATGAGTAGTATCCAAGTTAGTGGTTGAACAGGGATATCAAATAAGAATGACGCCGTAAGCGCTGACCCGAACGCAGTAAAAACTAACAGATACCAAATCTTGGGTTTAGTTAGCTCATAATAATTTTTTAATAAATTGCGTACAGATGACTGAGGGATTAAAGTACCCATACAGGATCTTCTTTAGTCTGTTATAAAAGGCATTATCCTAGTAAATTATATAGATCTTTCCAAGATAAACAACTATCTATTTGGATATGGGTGCAGCGTAGAGAATTTCGCGAACTGTTTTTCTCATTTCTATAAAGGTTTCTGTTTTCTGAACTCCTTCTATCCGACCTACCCTTTCAGATATCAATTGATGCATCTCATCTAGGGACCGAGCGGTCATGGTTACAAGAATGTCAAATCTTCCGGTAACCTCTGCTACTTCTCTTACTTCTGATATCTTAAATAGCTCATTGAGGACATTGTCTCTCATTTTTGAATCCATGTTAACACCAGTAAGGGCTTTTACATTGAAACCTAATGCCTCGTCATTAATCATAATGGTAAATTTTTTGATTAATCCTCTTCTGGCCAGCCGTTTTATCCTACTATATACGACAGAAGCATTAACATTAATCTTTTTTGAAAGCTTTGGCACTGATATGCTAGCATCTCTAGCAAGCTCGCTTAAAATCTTCAGATCTAAATCATCTATCCTTCCCATATATTATACCATTATAACTTTAATTGAGTGATTAATAAACCTATTAATTTCAAATTTAATCTAATTTCTTACAATAAAAGAGGCTAGATCATATTCTTGCGTTTTAGGAGTTCCGCAAGTAGAACTGCTCCTTTTGCCGAGCCCATTTTTTCATTATGAGAAAGTAGAACATACTTAATTCCATTTTCAAAAACAGTGTCTTTTCTTATTCTTCCTACTACTGTAGTCATTCCATCATTAATTTCTCTGTCAATACGGGGCTGTGGCCTGGTAGGATCATCATGGACGAGAATGTAGTCTTTTGGCGCAGTAGGCAACTCCTTAATTGACACATTTTTGGAGAAATTTACCATCTCCTTTTTTATTAGGTCTGGATCTACAGATTCTCTGGTCTCTACAAATACAGACTCTGTGTGGCCGTCTGAAACTGGAACTCTCATACAAGTACAGCTCACTCTTATATTATTTGGTAGAATTGACTTTTGATTCAACTTGCCGAGAATTTTTCTTGTTTCGATCTGGACCTTTTCTTCCTCTTTCGGAATATATGGGATAACGTTATCCATAATGTCTAGAGCAATTACACCAGGAGATCGACCAGCACCTGACAAGGCTTGCAAGGATGTCATGAACACGCTCTTTACTCCATACTTATCTATGATTGGCTTTAATGTAATTGCTAGGCCTGTGGTGGTGCAATTCGGCAAGGGGGCTATAAATCCATTCCATTTTCTAATTTTTTTCTGAACATTTAGCAATTCTAGGTGTTCATCGTTAATACCTGGTATTAAAATAGGGACGTCATTTTCATATCTAAAGGCCGCAGCAGTGCTGATCACCGGTACTGACCTTGCAAAATCAGGTTCTATCGTTTGTGCGTCATCAGAGTTAAGAGCGGTAAATATTAGATCAAATTTATCTGGATTTATGTCTTCTATTCTACTAATAATCATATCCTGTACATAGTCTGGCACTGATTCAGAGTTGTGCCACTTTAATATCCCAGAAGCAGGATCGCGTAATGCATCTACATATTTTTTACCTGCGGATCTAGAGGATGATGCAATTTGTGTTAATTCAAACCAAGGATGTTTATTCAAAGATATTACAAACTCTTGCCCTACTGCGCCGGTAGCTCCTAGTACAGCTGTTCTTAGCATAAATCCGCCTTAGCTTACTTACATTTAATAATCGTTTTCAAAATCTCATTTTTAGTTCTATATTAGCAAGATTTGAGATGCTGATGATAGGCACCCACTCTTTTGCCTAATTAGATTTAATGACAAACATAAGATACCTGAACCCCTTATGCATATTGAACATGCATAATAGCTGTATCCATGGAGGGATTTATTCTGTAAATCCAGACTTAGTAAAATTCGATTTCAGCTCGAGTGTAAATCCATTGGGTATTTCGACGGTCGTTTTAGAAGCTATCCATAAAAGTATTGATTCGCTGTCCTCGGTTTATCCAGATCCAGAATGCCGCGAACTAAAAAAGGGAATATTGGAATATTTACGATTGGATCTAGACCAGGATTGGATAAGCGTAGGAAATGGGGCAATAGAGATAATCCATAATTTTGCTCGTGCCTTCGTACGTAATAAGGTGGTCATCCCAGCACCCACATTTTGCGAATACGAACTCGCATCTAAACTAATGAATGCGCAAATTACGTTCGTGCCACTACAGAATTTGAATATAGATGCGGAATCCATAATAAGAAGGGCGAAAGACTCAGACGCTATATACTTGTGCAATCCAAATAACCCTACTGGACTGCTTTCATCGAATAGTATTAAAAAAATCTTGGAATCTGTTACATATCCCACTATCGTTCTACTGGATGAGTCGTTCATCGAACTAGTTTCCAAGGGAGGGATGTCAGATTCCTTAGTTGGAAAAATCCAGGAATTTGATAATTTAGTAATTATTCGATCGCTAACTAAATCATTTGGTCTTGCCGGTCTTAGGGTAGGATATAGCATCTGTAATCCAAAGCTAGGTAAGAAACTATCTTCTTATCAAATACCTTGGAATGTAAATGGGATTGCACAGAGTGCAGCAGTTTGTGCGTTAAAGGATTATCGTCATTTGACAGAGGCTAGAGCATTGATTGAAAAAGAGAGGAGATTTATGCATAGCTACATCAAAAGAAAGACTAAATCTTTTGTCCCTATTGCCTCCAATGTGAACTATTTTTTAATATGGCTTAAAAACATTAAATCAACCAAATTAAGAAATTTTCTTCTAAATCGAGATGGAATCCTTGTTAGAGATTGTGTTACCTTCAATGGATTGGAATCCGGAGAATATGTTAGAGTTTCCGTGAAGAAACATGATGACAATGCATTGCTTCTTCAAGCTTTGGAATCGATAAACTTATGAAGGCAAAATTGCTGATGATACAAGGAACTACCTCTGGTTCGGGAAAAAGCATTATTACAACTGCGATTTGCAGGATTCTCTCAGATGAAGGATATACTGTAGCTCCATTCAAAGCACAAAATATGTCTTCCAAGCTTCATCTCATACCTGGAACTGCTAATATTGTAGCACAGGCACAAGCAGTACAGGCGCTGGCATCAAGAAAATTGCCAGATTCAAGAATGAATCCTATACTATTGAAACCACTAGGAGATTATAAGAGTGATCTTATTTTGGCAGGCCGGTTCAATTCAACGATAACTTCGAAAGATTACTACGAAAATTTTGTGATGCAAAATGGTTTTCCGCTTGTTCTGAATTCCTTGGAAAGCTTAAGAAACGAAAATGATATTGTAGTAATAGAAGGTGCAGGATCTCCTGCCGAGATCAATATTTCAAAATACGACATAGCAAATATGCTACTTGCGGAAAAGGTTTCGGCTCCTGTAATGATTGTTGCAGATATAGAAAGGGGAGGTTGCTTTTCAAGCATCGTAGGTACAATGAGGTTGCTACCTCGCCATCACAAAAACCTCGTTAAGGGATTTATTATAAACAAGTTCAGGGGGGACGTTGCACTTTTGCTTCCAGCCATAGAAATAGTTAGAGAAATGCTAAACACGAAAATATTAGGAGTTATTCCTAAGATTGATTTGAAAATTCCCGATGAAGATTCACTAGATGGAAGTAAATGTGATCTTGATACCATTTCAATACCATCTTTGGACAAAAACATAGATTCTATAGCAGACGTAGTTCGGGGTACGATTAACATTCCACTGGTAATTAGAGACATTATAAGACCAAATATGCCATGATAGAAGAAAGACTGGTTGCCGCATTAATATTGGCGATTGTACTAGATTTGTTATTAGGTGATCCGAAAAACAAATACCATCCAGTGAGATGGTTAGGAAATTTCTTAGATTTATTCATTCCCAGACTAAAGGTCAAAACTGCGAGTGATCATCATGGTGTTAAGGTTACTCGACATTTGATGAATGAGAAAGTAAAGGGAACAATTTTCGTGTTCTGTTTATTAGGAATATTTGGTTTTACTCTACAACTATGGTTGTATATATGTTCAAATTTATTTGGATCTATTCTTGTAATAGCTGTTTATGCAATAATCTTAAACATTACCATTGCAATAAAGGGAATGGAAGTGCATAGCATCAGAATAATCAAGGCATTAGAACGGAGAGACTTGGATAATGCGAGATTCTTTCTTTCCATGATTGTGCGAAGAGAAACCGAAAATTTGGATGAGGAGCGAATACTCTCAGGAACAATCGAGTGCATCAGCGAGAGTACAGTAGATGGTGTAGTTTCACCTATGTTCTTTTACTCCATTTTTGGACCTACAGGGTCTTTTATTTTTAGAATAATTAATACACTAGATTCGATGATTGGTTATAAAGACAAATATTATGAGAATATCGGATGGATGTCTGCAAAACTGGATACAATTGCTAACTTTATTCCGTCGAGAATAACTGGGGTGTTAATTGTAATCTCAGCCTTAATAATTTCAGCAGATTGGAAGAATTCGATAAGAACGATGATAAAGGATCATAATAAAACATCGAGTCTTAACGCAGGCTATCCAATTGCTACTATGGCTGGCTCCTTACGCGTAAAACTTGAAAAGATTGGCCACTACTCTGTGGGTGAACCTTATGATCCTCTATCGATCGAGAAGTGTAAATGTGCAATTACGATAATGAAATTAACGGCGATCCTATCTTGTTTTCTCATTTTTATTCCGTTAATAAGTGTACTCTTTACTCTTGGATGGTGGAATTTGTTATTTGGTCCTTAACTCATTGCGAGCTGTAATTTCTTTCCTAACTGTTATTCCTTCTTACCATAAAGCCGAGGCTACAAAAATGTTGGATTTGGACTACATCGCAAGTAATATGTATCTATTCCCATTAGTGGGTGCAGTTATTGGTATAGTCATCGGATGTCTGGCATACGAAATTTCTTTTTATCTTCAATCTCAGCTTGTAGGCCTAATAATAAGCACTTGTATTATTATTATAACTGGCGCTAGCCATACCGATGCACTTGCGGATTTTGCTGATGGGTTGGCCGCAAAGGGCCCAATTGAAGTTAAACAGAGGGCAATGCGAGATCCTGCAATCGGCTCTGCAGGTGCTATTGCATTAATTTTGTATATTCTGGGAATGGTGATTACTCTATCTAGCCTGTATCATTCAATACGACTGTTCACTAGCATTGTTGTAGCAGAGGTGCTTGCTAAATATACGATGGTCTTGCACGCATACTGTGGATCGTCTGCGTGGGACGGGTTTAGTTCGCCATTTACACGTGCAATGAAGAACAAGAGAAAATTTCTGCTTGCCACATCTATGACTCTTACAATAATATTTTTATTTGGGTTGTATTGGAGCCTTGCAGCTCTAGGCATATCTGTTGTTATTGCTATCATTATTAGATACCAATCTAATAGAAGCTTCGGAGGAATATCCGGCGACGTTCTTGGTGCTTCAAACGAGCTTGTTAGACTTTCATCTCTGATTGTCCTGTCATGCATCGCAACAATCTAGTGGAGTAGGTGAGTATGATTGCGGTGGTAATGTGTGGAGGAAAAGGTTCTCGTATGGCAGATTCTACAGTGATTGAGAAGCCTCTACAGATGATACGAGAAAAGACCTTGATAGAGTATGTCGTAAGCGCTTTGGCGCGCTGCACAATATTTGATAAAGTTGTGATAGTGCCCAGTCGCAACACCCCCATGACAAGCAAATTTGTACGTAATATTTATCGTAATTTTGATAAGATAGAGGTTATTGAATCGCTCGGTTTGGGTTATTCGCTTGATATGATGAAACTTGTCGAGTATTTTAAGCCTTCCAAATTATTCCTCTTAGGGGCAGATCTTCCATTTATCAACGCAAAAATAATAAAGAAAATAATTGACGACTGTGCTTGGGATGCCCCGTGCATTTCCGTGATTTTACGAAAGAGGTTTGTAGAAAGTATAGGTCTCAAGCCAAGTGTAATAATATGTAAAGATAACATATACTATTGTCATTCTGGAATCACAATTATTGATTCTCTAGGAGTCAAAGACATGAACCAAAGATTGTCGGAATCCTATGTACTAATGGATAAAAAAGAAATTGCGGTTAATGTAAATACAATGAAAGATCTTGAACTTGCAGAGTCGTTATGTCATAAGGACTAATCAAGCACTGACAAAACTTTTCCCATAATCTTGGCTTTGCCGCCAGTTTTTTTTGCAACTAATTGACCACAGGCCTTGCATTCAATATCCGTTGTACTATAGTTAAAAATAACCACCCTTTCTTCGCAGTTTGAACACTGAACTGAGAGAAAATTGCTATGTGGTTTTGGAACCATGATATTATTCCTACGCATATTTCATTACACCTATGAAAGGATTTCCAACTTGCGTATTCTCATGCCGTTCTTCATTGTTTTTCTTTGACAGCTCTTACAAGTATAACGTAATGTAATTTTCTTTGATGTCTTCGCAGTACGTTTTAGTTCTGGAAATTTTTGTCCACCATAACCCTTCTTGTCTTCTGCATGTCTTCGCGCACCTTCTGCCATTTTTCTATCTTTACCCTTTTTATAAATTGCAACAGCTTGAACTGTAAATTTCTTACATTTAGGACAAAATTTATTTAACTCCTTTTTCATTTTCATGTATACACTGTCAGATTAGCCGTAATTTAAGGACAACGTCGCTGATACTTGAAGTAAAATTTATTGCCGACACAACTCATTGCGATTTCCAAGTGTTTTAGAAAAGAAATAAAGTATCTGCAGATTAATCACCGTAGTACTAATCTCAGGCCTTTGAGTAAATCTAATATACTAAATGCTCTATTTCATGAACAATGGTATTCGAAAGTATGTTACAGCAAATAGTGCCTTTCAGTGTTGATAGCTTTGGTGTATGGATTCCATTGACCTTCGGACTGGCTGTAGGTCTCGCCTATGTTATTGCATCTGCTGCACGGCGGGCCAGGTAAAGTGAATTCCCAAAATTTTTTCTTTTTCACTTTGGCATTATAATATGGTACGTAAATTCTATAATAATGAATTATGATTATATAATATTGCAGATTATCTAATTAATTTCTATATTCCTAAATGAATTGCCTAATAAATGCAAGTTAAATTGTGTAGATTCAGTATTGAACTGGTGATATCTTAGTGTTTATACTTACTCACAATTTTGGCAGATTAAATCCGTAGTCGCAAAGTCTAAGACTGAGTTTGTTCTAAATAAAAAGATGATTCAAGAAGTCAAGGTTGGGGCTTGGCTGGAAAGGAGAGTTAGAACAAATTCAAACCAAACTACATCGTTTCTTTGGGACGGAGAAAATGTCTTGTCTACACCTTCTATGATCGCAGAAATGGAAGAAACTTGTAGGCTCCTATTAAAGGAGCAATTCCTAAATAATGCGGAATGGGATTCAGTCGGGACTCTTGTAAACGTTGTACATTTAGCAGCTACACCAATAGGTTTCGAAGTTCTGATCAGGTCTAAGATATATTCAGTAGATGGTAGACGGATCACATTTGATGTCGAGGCATCTGATGGTCTGGAAAAGATAGGATCAGGAAAACATCAAAGGTTCATAATCAATATACCTAAGTTTAAATCCAAATTTGATTCAAAAAAATCCAGAATGATGCTACGATCATTTGGTAAAACTATAAAAGAGGCTTGATAACTCCTGTATTATTCTATTAGGTGAAAATGAGAGTGTCAGCAGTTCAAACTACAGCTGGTGGAATGCCAGTAATTATCCTAAAAGAGGGTACTAGGGAAAATAAGGGTAGGGACGCACAAAAGAATAATATCACCGCAGCTAAAATCGTCGGAGATATTGTGAAGACTAGTTTAGGTCCAAGAGGTATGGATAAGATGCTTGTTGATTCATTGGGAGATGTAACTATTACAAATGATGGTGCAACCATTCTGAAAGAAATTGATGTCCAGCATCCAGCCGGCAAAATGATGGTAGAAGTCGCCAAGTCTGTAGATAATGAAGTCGGAGATGGAACAACATCTTCCGTAGTTTTTGCAGCCGCTCTGTTAGAAAAAGCCGAGGAATTGACAGCCCAAGATGTTCATCCATCCGTGATTGTAGATGGGTATAACTCGGCCGCTGATCAGGCATTGAAATTACTACAAAAGATTGGAGTTAAAGTTGATACAAACGACAAGGAGCTATTGATAAAGATTGCAAGAACTAGCATGGACTCTAAATTGGTATCAGAAGATAGCCCAGTTCTAAGCGAGATTGTTGTCAATGCTACAAAACAAATTGCTGAAAAGATTGACGACAAGGATGGATTTAAGGTAGATTTGGATAATATCAAAGTCGAAAAAAAGGCTGGAGGATCTATGCATGATACTCAGCTAATAAGGGGAATTGTACTTGACAAGGAAGTCGTTCATACAAGCATGCCAAAGAGAGTTGAAAGAGCCAAGATTGCCTTACTCAATTCTCCCCTTGAAATTGAGAAAACTGAAATGAGTGCTGAGATACGCATAAGTGATCCGCAGCAAATGCAAATGTTTCTAGAAGAAGAGAACAAAATGCTAAAAGCAATGGTCGAAAAGATAACAGGAGCAGGCGCAAATGTAGTCTTGTGTCAGAAAGGAATCGACGATATAGCGCAGCATTATCTAGCGAAGAGCGGTATTCTTGGCGCCAGACGTATAAAGGAAAGTGATATGTTCAAGCTAGCGAAGGCTACCGGTGCCAGGATCGTTAACAATATTGACGATCTAGTAGACAGGGATCTTGGATCAGCCGATCTCGTAGAAGAACGCAAGGTCGAAACTGATAAATGGGTATTTATAGAAGGTTGCAAAAATCCCAAGGCAGTTACAATACTTGTTCGGGGCGGCTCCCAGAGGGTAGTAGATGAAGCGGATCGGTCTGTACATGATGCTCTGTATGTAATGAAAGATGTTCTTGAGAAGCCTGTGATCGTCGCAGGAGGTGGAGCTCCTGAGGTATATGTTAGTAACGAATTGAGACAGTGGGCAAGTAATATGGAAGGGCGTGCTCAGCTAGCGGTACAAAAGTATGCTGATGCTCTTGATGCAATCCCACTTGCTCTAGCAGAGAACGCAGGCATGGATCCAATTGATACGATGGCTGAAGTAAAAGCTAAGCAAAACAAGGGTGCAAAATGGACCGGTGTGAATGTAAGAACTACTACTGTTACTGATATGTTTAAACAAAATGTTCTAGAGCCACTGGCTATAAAGGAACAGATTGTGAAGTCTGCTACGGAAGCGGCCTGTATGATCCTCAGAATTGATGACGTAATCGCTGCAAGCAAATCCAAGATGCCCGCTGGACCTCCAGGTGGAGGTATGGGCGGTATGGGCGGTATGGGCGGTATGGGCGGTATGGGCGGTATGGGCGGTATGGGCGGTATGGATATGGATTAATCAGGCAACAGTCAATACGTTTTACTCATTCCTTTTGTCTATACCTTTTTTTGTATTCTATCAGCCAAAGAGTTACTTGTCAGAACTCCGAATTCAGTAACAGCTTAAGTGGATTTAGATATATTATGGATGCCCTATCATTTCTACGTAGTCTACTATAGAATATATGCTCTTTAAATTTTAGGCACGCTCACTAATCCCATTTTTACATTCATCAATACCCTATCGAATTGTCTTTCGGTGATGATTTGGTGTTTAATAACCTAGTTTTTGGCATTCGAGTGAAATTTATAACATGCTTGCCTTGGTAGAAAGTCGAAGATCTCACTTATTTTTGGACTTCTATCTAAGGACTATAATGACTTTAACATAGAATTACTATTCAATTCGTGTTATGAAAAGATACTTTTTCTGCTGCTGATAAGATGGATACAATCAAGCGAGAACTGTATATCCTGATTTAAGATTATGGAGAGTAGTCAAACTAAAAGCACTATACCTAGCACATTCGAGTGCGATAATGACATCGAAAATAAGATGCAATGAAAAGACATATTATATAAAATCATGGAGCAGCCGAATTTGTTGTGATTAAAACAAGGATAATGAAATTGAAGTAACTTAATCTTTCAATACTACCTATTACTATTTTTTTTTAGGCTTATTCTGATATCTATAGCACGTACTCCTTTACCGTCTTCTAATACTAGCAATGGATTCACATCGAGTTCTTCAATTTCTTGAAAATCTGTAATTAGTTGAGATAGCCTTTGTAGGGATTCCCTTATGGCAACAAGATCATGTGGTTTTTCTCCCCTAACACCTTTGAGCAAATTAATAGTCTTTACTGATTCAATCATTCTTGTAGCTTCTCTTTCTTCTAGCGGAGCAAGTCTAAAGACTACGTCCTTTAGAACCTCAACATAAATTCCGCCAAGCCCAAACATAATTAGCGGACCCAGGATCGGATCAAATTTAGCACCCAAGATTGTCTCCTTACCAGATTTTATCATTTCTTGTACAAGTATGCCATCAATCTTCGCGTCTGGTTTGTATTTTTTGGCATTACTAATGATTGTCCTAAATGCTTGTCTTATCTCATCTTCATTTTTTAGACCAATTTTAACTCCACCCGCATCGGATTTATGAACGATTTCTGGAGAAGCTATCTTCATTACTACCGGATAGCCAATCTCTTGAACCGCTTTTATGCATTCTTCTTCATTTTGTGCTAGGTGTTTTTTTGGTATGGAAAATCCATAGGCTTCAAGGACTTTATATCCCTCTTCCTCTAACAAAGTAGTCCTAGACTGGGCCCTGACTTCGTCAAACACTTGTCTAACTTTGGATTTGTCGACGTTGAATTGCTTCGGTTCATCCGACGATCTTTCAATCCATTCTCTAAAAGCATACATAGCATTGAGAGTTCTAATAGCTGGCTCGGCGTACATAAAATGCGGGATATCACCATCAGATAATATTTGTTTATTTCCGAGCCCCTCAGCTAATCCCATAAGTGCAGCAACCATGGTCTTGCCTGTTCCATTTGTTCTAGATGTTTTTACTATTGTTCTAGCGAGATCGTCATAATTCAATGTTGCCGAAGGGGTGCACATAGTAACTACAGATCCAACATTATTATTGGACAATACTTCAAGGATGACCTTTTCAAATCGACCAGAATCTGCATCTCCGACTATATCTACTGGATTCCTTGATGAACCATGAGGTGGTATTATCTTGTTTATTGTATCCCTTGATCCAGATAAATCGGCCATTTTTAGGCCATATTTAGAGCAGGCATCAGTCGAAATAATGGCTGGGCCGCCTGCATTAGACACGATTGCAATTCCAGAATTAGACTTAGGCACGGGTTGTTTTGAAAATACAGTAGCAAGCTCGAATAATTCTTGCATTGTATCTACCCTGACGATTCCGCATTGCATGAATAGGGCGTCAAAAGTCTCATCGCTTCCCATTAGCGCACCTGTGTGTGACATCGCAGCTTTTGCTCCCTCGGGTGTTCTTCCTGATTTTAATATTATGATAGGCTTCTTCATTTCTCTTGTAACTTTTTTTGTAATTTGCATAAATCTTCGGCCATCATGAATGTCTTCGAGATACATTACTATCACTCTAGTTTCCTTATCGTATGCTAGGAGTTCGAGAATATCATTTTCGTCCATATCAACCTTATTACCCATACTAATTACTTTGGAAAAACCAATATTCTGTGCTATTGCATCTTCTACTGTGGCAGCGCAAATTGCACCGCTTTGAGAGACAAGTGCAATATTGCCATATTGTGGAGTTATTTTTAAGAAGGTTGCATTCATCATATTTCGGTGTGATAGACTCATTATTCCAAGGCAATTGGGTCCGATGATTCTTACCCCGTAATTCTTACCAATGATGCCAATCTCTTCTTCTAATTGGGCCCCGTTCTTATCAACTTCTTTGAACCCAGCCGAAACTACTATTGCTCCTTTAATCTTTTTCTTGCCTACCTCTTCCATTACTTTGGGTACTATTTTATTAGGAGTAGCGACCACTGCTAGGTCAATTTGGTCGGGCACTTCTAAGACACTTTTGTATGCCTTGAGGCCAGAAATAAAATCATTGGAAGGCGTGATCGGATAGATTTTTCCTTTATATCCATTGACAATATTTGAAAATATAGCCTTCCCAACACCAGGTTTCTCTGAAGCACCTATAACAGCGATGGATCGAGGGGAGAGAAAAATATTTTGCGATTCAGTTAATGACATATAATCAAACAAAATCCGACTTAGATAGTTAAATGCATTTCGTTAGCTTTCTAAAAATGAAATTTTATTTCAGAGTGAATAGATTGTATATTAAAAGACAAGCTGTTCGATTGGCAGCGATCCCTAGGCCTTAGACCCACAGGTTTACAGAGAAGTCTATCAAGTAATTTGAGTGATTACCATAGATTAGCTTATGGGAGATCAACCTTTGTTGATCGAACATTCCAGGCCATATGACTATAAGTTATGAGTCGGTTAAAGCATAAGATATGAGTTGTGGCGTTCTGTGACTAGATAGCGTTCATAGTGGTCAATATCTGTCAGTGTGGAAATAAGATAATATGACAAGGAAGGTAAAAAAGACATTGTTGATAGTTGATAACGATTTATATCCTGATTTATCATTATTAGTAATAGTCAATATTGGAGAGCGACTTATTCATAAATAGCGAGAAGACTGGACCTGCAAATACCACTAATATGGATGGGGTTGTCATTGGTGATTCTCAACACTCCCACGAGAACACAACTTCTAATCAAAACCGGGCCTATCAACTATTAATTAACGATACCGAAACGATCTCCACTAGGGATCTACGGCAGAATGACAATAGAATTCTTTCTTTTTTTAGCAAGGAATCTGGTTCTAATTACTCATTTAGAGGCCTAATGAGAAGCCTTAATATTCACCAACAGAGCCTAGCCAGAGCTTTGGATAGACTGGAAGATTTGGGTTTAATTGAAAGGTCCACATCTGGATTTAGACTAACCAAGGATGGGAAATCGATGACGTCTAATCATCACTTCTTAAAGGAAAATATCACTACGAACATTCAAAGAAAGTACTCTCCCCTACTCCAAACATACATCCCTATAAGGATAAAGACTAGCGAGATAGCAGAAAATTTGGTTGGTAAGTGGTTTGATAAACTTAGATGGGCTGGTCTGTTAAATGACGGATCATCATACATACTTCAATGGGTTAGTGTCGAAAATGGAATTCAATCTGGTCCAGTCAGCAATACAACCAATATATCTGCGCCATTCATGGTAAACTTGAGATTGATGTCTGATTATATCATAATTGAAACTAATGCTATCAGTATGAGAGAAAAAGTAGATGCTATGATAGCTTCGCGTAGGATCTTGCATTTGCTTACAAACCTGTTTCAAAAACGACTTGATTCTGATTGCAGTTCTTATGTAACGCCATTGCGCGAAATTTATGGTTCAAACAACTAGATTGGTTTTCTTCTTTTTCTATGTATTCATTCTTAGCATTATTGCTATGCCCCAATTCTATCTAGCATATCAAATACGTCATCCAATCTTGGCGGTAGTGCAGAAGAATTTCTAACATATAGCGAAACACTCGCATTAGAGAATACCAGTCTTTCCTTTGCATCCAAACCTGACATGTATCCAATTATGTCCGCAGCATCCCATACATCACCAGCACCAGTCAAGGTTTTCGCTTCAACTCGAATGGAGTGAACAAATTCAGCTTCTCTACCGTTAGACCATGCTGATCCCTTTCGTGTATGCAGATCTGTACTAATCTTGACATTATCTGCAATTGTCTTTGCTGCACTCTTGACTATCTCCGACTCGTAATGTTCTGGAATCAGAGTCCCTAGACCGATAGCTTTTCCGAGAGAATTGCACTCATTTTCATTTATACTTAAGACGTCGGTAATTTCTGAAATTAATTCCAAGCATTTTTGAAAATCTAACCTTCTAGACTCAACATCTGCTGGATCTATAAAATGAAGAGCTTTAGAGGAATTTTCAAATACATACTCTGCTAATTCTGTCCCTTTCAAATTGCTACCCCAATTCGTCACTATCGTTGCGTCTGCATTACCTAATATCTTAAGGTGTTCCTCAGAATTAACCTTCTCAGGTCCAAAATTTGCATTGTCACCAACGTCACTTACCATTAAATTAAATTTGATATCTTCATGGCTTAGAAATTCTAAGGATGTTGTCCGACCATGATTTCCAGGTACGATAAAAAGATCAACATTGTTCCTAAACTCCAAAAAAGTTTGGTGAAGAATAGCTGATGCGATTTCGTCTCCTATTGTAAATAATGCAACATTAGCTCCCAACCTTGCAAGGCTATAGGCAATATTTACAGCATTTCCACCCTTGACATCCCTCGTAGGAATATCGCGAATACTGCCACCGCCAAACCTTGCCTTTTCAGTCAAAACATTAAAAAATTCCTCCTTTGACGTTAATCTCATGATTCTGTCTAAAAAGAAATCTGGCATAACAACTATGGAATTCATGGATGAATAATAATCTCTTATTTTTGTTGTAATTGTTGTATTCCGTGACACTTCTAATTAAGTGCCTTTGATTTACTAAGTATTTGTTTGTTTTCACATTTGCTGAATAAGGTTTAATGTCAGAATAAGAATTGTCACATTTCTAGATCTCATAAATAATTTCTGGTATCGGGACAACATTTCTACCGTGTATTGATCTCCTAATCTAATTTCGAATTTCACGCACATTTGAAACTCAACTTTAAGTATTGGATTCGTGATTTTTAGAAGCGTATTTACAGGTCAATCGGCGCTCCTTTGACAAGGTTTCTCAGTTTATGACAATCTTCGTAGCCGCTGTTAATTGTCTGAATTATATCCTAAACTATTCTCAGTAAGCATTTCTAAAATCACGAAGAATATTGCAAGATTCTCTTTGATGAATCATAATATACTGATACACCTCATGATCTTACTTCAAATTTCTAAGTGATTTGAAAGGAGTACAATCACAAATATATGATGTTCTCTTAGTGCAAATAATACATGAAAATCATTAATGCCAATCCAGGGATGGGCACTCCACTAACAGAGGATGAAACAATAAGTTTTTTGACCAATAGTAAGCTTAATATCCATATCGCTACGCTTGATGAAAAAGGAGAACCAATTATCCATCCGACATGGTATTACTTTGATTCTGAAAACAAAAAATTCTATATCGAGACTTCAAGGAAATCGAAAAAGATAGAAAATGTAAATTCTAGAGATTTGGTTTATTACTGCGTAGATGATCCGAATCAACCATATAAGGGAGTCAGAGGAAAGGGAAAGGTAAGAATACATGATAATGTTACTCATAATATACCATTAGCTGAAAAGATAATGGTCAGATATCTAGGAAGTTTGGCACATCCTATGGCTACATCACTAATGAGTAACGTGAAAAACAGAGAATCCGTTATTTTGGAAATAACACCTGATTACTATTCCACCTGGGATTACGGGCATAAGAAAAAATAACAGAATTATTCGATATGCATCTTGCTTTACGTTATTCCTTAGTTCGCGGCTGAAATTCTTACTAGATGCCGATTATAAACTTTCATTTTTGCCTACTGTTATATAACAAAAATCATTAAGTTGAGTCTGGTGTTATAGCCATAGAAGAATATTAGAAATTGGACACTAGATTCTGAAAGCTTCAACATATTTAACGTCAATCCACTTTCAATTAACACATGTCGTCAACTATCGGTGACATGAAAATCAAATACTGAGAATTTATCTCTAATCTGGTTACACCTATTAACCCATTGTAAAAATGCTCAATTTATCTTCGACCTTCACATGAATTTGTGGACATGTGCTATACAATTAATTTTTTTCCAATTACTGGGATAACAGCTTTGATAGGAACCATGTTGAGCTCCGAAATATCACTGTAACTAACGAGATTAGATTATGATACACAGTTGAACGCAATATCCGCCTAGTTAAGACCATATCAGAGACATTAGGAAGTGTTCGATAGCGAGTTTTTGCTCACGGTAAATATTCTATGCTAGAATTAAATCTGTTAAGGCTAATACTAATAGATTACATGGTGCAAATAATCTTGATGTAATATCTATAAACCTTGGAAAGCTATGCAAATAGAATATAGAGTGTAACCAAAAATGTGAAACTATCTCAAAATTGGGTAGGAGAAACAAGATGGCCCACAACGGATACGTTACCATAGTGTCTCAAAAACTATAGCTACTTCATTAAAATGATTTCGAAGGAAAACAGTATCCTTTTTAGGATCGTGCTGAGATTTGTTGACTTTTGGACTTTCTACTAAGCCTAAAGAAAATATTTATGTGTTTGCCACTGTAGCCAGCCCACAGCCATGATGATCAATCTAAACCGGGCATTTAGTGAACAAGCTAACCAGGGTAGGGATCTATCCCAAGCCTAACAGCCATATGCCAACATTTCTAAACTGGCTTCTGTTCTCCTCCTTTACTAGTTCTTGTATAAAGTAAGATCGTCAATACTACTGCCCCATCTACAATAAAATAGTTTGCAATCGGACTAATAATTCTGCTTATTACACCAAGTTTAGGGACAACATTAATAACTTTGCCTACATTATTGGTTTTCTACAGAATAATCAATGAAAGGAATCTATCGTAAGTTGCATCCCTCTTAGCCTGATAATTTCTGTCCATTGGACCCAGAAGTAACTGTACTATCCTATGAGCTATATTATGAAGTTCGTATGGAATTAATGAGCCTACGGATCTGAATACAATGATATCTCGACTTTGAGCTTGGAGAAAGATGTGACACTGCTAACAATGACCAAATCATTTATGTAGGAATCATACTCACATCAGCAACTACATAAAAATGATAGTAATTACCCATTATCAGTAGGACCTAAACCTGCCATTGCAATCCCAATAATGGTAATAGACACATAAATAATAGATTTAGAAATCATTGAGTAACTTCCAGCATTCTCCCCTTTTTAACTTATTATGGTAAACCAAGAGATTAATACTGACCGTATAAACTCATAAAATTGCTATTCTTTAGTGCGAAATTGCAGTTTCTTATTTCAAGAGGCTCAACAGAGACTTTTATCCATTTCCCGAGATTTATATTGTTCTGTTATATGGAGGAGGTGATTATTTTTGTAGCGGAGTCATTTAAGATTCTCATCCTTGCTATTAACGATCGTTGATGATGGTCCTATTTAAAACTTAATAGTAAGTTTATCTATGCGATTTGTTTTATAGCATAATGTAAATGAGTGATACAAAATGGCTAAAGAAAGATATAGATATCGAATCGTTCTACAATTCAATCCAAGAATTAATTGGTAGCAGACCAACATTAGACAAGGAATTTATGAATATAATCTTCTCAAAGATACAAGATAAGGTCGAGGAATATGTCGGACAACAAAAACAGGATAAATGTGATCCATACAACCCAACGATTTACGTAAAGTTTCATTTTGAGCCTTTCTTTTGGATCTTGGGACTAATGTGTCTTTCATGGCTCACTGTTGATCTTAAAAAGAAGATTGTGCACGGTGATTGTCATAATCCAAATCACAATCTGGTCGGCGGACATCCATATTGTAAACTAGGAAGTCAATTCCACAAGGGATTCTATGACTCAGTATTCAATACACTAAAGCGGCTAGAGGACTTTGCATACGAAGAAACACCAAATGTAATCGAAGGGAAAACAAATACTAATGTTAAGAATCTAGCATCCGATTCTACCAATAAGGGACAGTGGTCACATATGGCCATTGACAGAGATGGACCCCCCTCCTAATTATTAATTTGTTCAGGTGTATTCGCTATTTTATGCATATCTAAATGCCTGACAGTTAGGAACCAACTCGCAGCGCCTCGCTTAGTACATATTTCAGTCAAAATGTTTATAGCAATAACTATCTAAAGGAATAACAACTTGATCTACTTGACTTTGATTTCTACTTTGGTCTGATAAGAGACACTAAATATTGTAATAAATTTCGGATCATTCTACACCTTATAATTAATTTGGATCTATTATTACCAAACATAAAGAGCAATGATGAGTTTGTGATTTATGCCTAGCTGCTAAAACCGTCTAGACCTCCTTTATTTTTTTAATACGACGATCCACGTGTAATCTAAATTTGGTAGTTATTTAAACAGAAAAGAAATTAGGTGTAATAATGCATTCCTTCCGTAGCAAATACCCGATGAATAAGAGTGTGCCAGTGGACCCAGTATTAGGCCAAATTAGTCAAAAATGAGGCCAGGTTGTCGATACTTCCCTCAGAAAAGCAAGATAATATCATCGGACGTCCAGCACCAGTATCATTTAGGAAGGTATTCTATGGCATTGTATATGTTTTGGAATGTCTTAAGAACTGGCGTCAATGTCAATGGAAGATAGATGTTGCCAAAGGATTATGGTTCAAGTTCGACATGTCATAGAAGATATCAGCAATGGTCAGTATAAAATATTTGGGATTCTGCACTAGCTAAAAAAGTGTATGATGCTAAGGTAGAAATTCAATAGAGGCAATCAATTCAATAGAGGCAATCACTTGATTTTTAGTAGTAGTATATCGATAAAGGCATTTCTAGGTAGAAATGACTGACTGGATCTAATCCAACAGACAGAGATAAGATAGTTAGGAACAAAACATCATTATGTATTATTAACTGATGGACAAGGTATCCCATTATTTGTTGTTGTAGTTATAACTGCGGCAGTACGTATGATGATATGAAGGCTTGCTATAAAAACGCTGGATAATAATACCGTAGTTAAAAGATTGTCAAGGACATATAGAGAAAAACAGAATCTTTATCGATCTTGATAAAGGATATGTTTCAAGAGATCGAGGTATGCGAACCTATAGAGGATATCTACCGCATATTTGACATAGAGGAGCACAATCAGTAATAAAGGTTAGTGGCGGTCATAATCATTGTCATCATGCTAAAAGAAGCTGGGTTGTAGAAACAACTAACTCCTGGCGTAACAGGTTCAGATACTTTTAGTTGGATGCGAGAAGAAGTTAGGAAGGTATTTTGTGCTAGTAGTAGTATGTTTAGGCTGTTGTATAGTGATCTACAGGAGAATGATTTTGTGATATGCTCTTAGTCAATTACTAAGTAGTTTTTTTACACGTGTCTTCGAATATGGAAACGTAGGAAACCACAGGTCGTATGAGTTAATGCCGTTTATGCATATGCATTAGTATTGATTCCAGACTGATACAGAAGACATATTTAGAACAACAACAAAAGACGCAGATGAGTATGATTTAGTATCAATATCTTTTTTCCAATTATACTCCTTTCTGTCTATATTCGTTTGACGTTCCATTTCTTACATAAACTAATCATCAGTTTAGACCAAACTAATGAGAATACTAGGAGCACATCTGGGTTTCAGCAGTTACTGATCTGTGTCCTTCGATTTCATTAGGGGAGATTTGTGGAAAGATCCATCCAAGTCATGCGAGTCGACATCAAAAATAACTTCCCACAAAGGTTCCTTGGACATCGATGCCTGAAGTGTCTCTTTGAAATGGTATCCACACTCGTCCAGTATTGATTCAAAATCGAACATTTCCGTCATAGTTTTTTCGTTTTGTATCCAATTATATAGACCTTCTCGAACGCAATTGGAGAAATCCTTCTTAGAATATACATACCATAGATTGTGGGATGAGCGAAGCGATTTCAGATGGGTCCTTGTATCTTGCGACAACAGCGATGGAGTATAGTATTTATTCATTAATTCTGTATTTACGTCTATCCAAGATGGTGTTCTCCAATATGCTATCCGTTGGAGTCCAAACTCCTCATATTCACAGCCGCCATTTATTCCGCACTGACCGCCCTCATCAAATGTTGTAATGACACAGTTTGCTACGCTTGCAACAAATTTACGAAAATCCACCCCTGGTTCCATCCATCCCACAAATGCAGTATCAACAGCCCTTTTGTCAAACCCTTCTATTGGACCTAAATATATATAATCAGGCTTCGGTTTTTTAAGAATATGGAACAGGGTAAAGTCATTTTCGATTCCAATCGAATTTGGGATATACTCTCTCACCTTCCTCAAGAAATCTCCATATCCACAGCCAATATCAATATAGCTTGGCTTTGTTGATATTGATTTGGCGATATGAGTCACACGAAGTACATCGATTTTTCTATATGCAAAGTAAGTTCCTTCGAATAGTGGAAATATGTATCGTAGATGGTGTGGATTTGGTTCAAGGGCAACAAAACGTTGGTAAGTAGAATAAGCCGCTAATAATTCATCAAGATTAAATGGCATTTGTAGTCTTTCCTACACGCCTTCATTTAGTCCTATTGTGTTACTGAATGCCAATCACATGATAGAGTTTGAGCCGTGTGATCTTTTTCCCATTTCTACGATGGAACGATCTAGAACCCAAAAGGCTTATTAACTTCCGTCATAGATTTGAGGTATGGTTCGAAAATTCGACGATTGGTGGGCTACCGTTCCGCAAGATCTCAGGAATAAAAGCCGCAAAGGCGATGAAGGAAACAAGCCACTGCTAAATCAAGTTAACTATGTTCTTTTACATCTACATTTAGCGGGGAAACATGATGCAAAACCTAGTCATGAAGAATTAAAGGATTGGCTGCACAGCGGACAGGTAGATGTCCTAAGAATGACTAAAAAATAGCTGCCTATTTTCTATTCTTTTTAGTTGCAAGTCTTTACTTTTTAAATACTTAATCTCGCAGATATTTAGTTAAGAAATATCTTGGAAGATTATTGTTATAACGCTGTTTTGTAATCGGCATAGTGTTTAAATACTTTCGAACATATGCAAGTTTAGTGAATTAAAAGTGCCAATTGCTATAATTCCAGACGTTGATGAACAAAGATGTATAGGTTGTGCTCTCTGTGTAGAGATATGCACTGCTCTTGGTCCAGACGTTCTTAGAGTGAAGCCCGTTGAAGGGTGGAAAAGAGGTAAGGCGTTCATCTTTTACCCGGAAAGATGTATATCTGATGGTGCATGCATCGGAGTTTGTCCAACACACGCAATATTTTGGATGAGACCAATGGAATATACCGCAGGACAGCCAGTGCCTCTACATAAGAATGGTGTCTTCGACAAGGGTTGGGAAGAAGGCTAAAAGACAATAACTGTACCGCATAGAAGAATCACAACTTTCTTTTTTGTATAGAAGCTTGATTTTAGATTATGCGTCGAAAATATTTTTTTGCATGTTTACTGACTTGTATAATTGAATTACACTCTTTTAGTCCGGTTTATTACTTAATAGTGTTCGTTGAATATGCTGCACACTAATTATGTTCTGTCCGCACCGCAAATTGAACACTATTCTGATGAGTCCTGATCTCATTTTAGGTTCCAGAAATATACATCGGATATTACATACAGGACTCGCAATTTGTCCTCGAGGATGTCTTCATTGGAAGTAGATCATTAGATTGTTATTTTTACTCAGTAATGCTCTACAAACAGCCAAGAAAAACTCAGCCCCAATGATGTAATTGCACTATTCTGGATTGGCTCTTGTTCAAACTTCAATAATCTATCGTAGACCAATTAGATGAAAATAATAGTATATTTAATAGAAAAAGAAAATGACAATAAGAATGACACTCGTAGATATGATAAAATAGGGCTCTAGGAATTACCAAAAATGGTTGAGTCATACAATACGGGAAATAAGAGATTACAAATAATAAATGATTGTGACGATATAATATCTATAGCTTGGAAGGGGACTTAAAATCCGTCAACTTATTAAGGTGGTCATCACAGGAACACCTGGAGTCGGAAAGCATTCGGCTGCAACATTTCTCACTAAAAAGTTAAAGGGATCTAGAATTATTGATATTAACAAGATAGCAGTTGAACATAATGTTTTCTTAAAGGATATCAATGGCGATAGAACAGATGAGGTTAATCTTAAAAAATTAACAACATTGATTGAGGAAGAATCAGAATCACAGGACAGATGTATAATTATTGGTCATCTTGCTCCATATGTAGTAGATCCTAAAGGAGTAACTCTAGCGGCAGTATTGCGACGATCTCCATATTATTTATCAGGAACTTTAGAGGACAGAGGGTATACAATTAGGAAGGTTAATGATAATGTTATTAGTGAGATTCTTGATATATGTCTCTTCGATACTCTGAAAGTCTTCGGAACAGCAAAGACTGCAGAAATTGATACAAGTAATATAGCACCTTTCAAAGTAGCAGATATAATTATATCTACACTTTTAAAAAAATGCGATCGAAAAATCGGAATAACAGATTGGATATCTCTAATCTGTAAAAATGGAGACTCAGACAAGTTTTTACATTTATGAATAAGGAAGTCGCAAAACACTCGTTCTGGCAACTATTCTACAATATTCTTTGTATTAAATTCTGACGCCTAGAGGTATTAACCAATTCTATGTACTAGATGTCACATAATGAAATTCAAATATATTACAGATAGAACTTATCATGGCATCATGTCGGCAGTATTTTTACGTAAGTTTGGAGAGGAAACAATTCAATTTTTGGGTAAAAAAGTGTCTGTTGAAACCTCAGATAAGAAGATCTATAATGGAACATTAACTGGCATCGATGAAAGACTTGATCTAGTTCTTGATAATGTAGAGGGCCAAGGGATACTCAAAATGATAGTTAACGGGGCATATGTTAAAGAAATAAAATTAATGGAAAAGCCTTTTGATTATAAGGCTTTATCTGATAGATTGTCAAGGGTATTCCCAGGTCTAGTAAAAATCAGGGAAGATGTAGGTGCTATAATAGTAATGGAAAAAATCAAAGTTACAGAGTCTGGAATCCAAGAGGGCTCAGGTTTAGCTGCCGACAGAGTAAAAGCTATATACGATGAGTTCATAAGGGAGACTAAAAAGTAAATTTGTCATTTGAGGTCAGGTATTCTGACCTAGCGGGACGAATTGGAAGACTTGCTACACCTCACGGTATATTAGAGACTCCTGCGTTTATTCCAGTAGTACATCCAGTAAGGCAAAGTATTAGTCCACGAAGTCTAAGAAAGCTAGGTTTCGATGCGGTTATAACAAACGCCTATCTTGCGTTGAAGCATTATGGGGATGAGGCCAGAAAGAAAGGTATTCACAAGATTATAAATAGCGATTGTATTGTGATGACAGATTCAGGCGGGTACCAAGTACTTGAATATGGTCAGATCAATGTCGAGCCCGAGACAATTGCATCTTTTGAAATAGAAATTGAAAGTGATATTCCTGTGCCCTTAGATAAGCCCACTGGTTTTGGGTTAGGACATACGAAGGCCATGCGTTACGTGGAGGACACGCTCAAGAATGCTAAAGAAACCCTTGAACTGGCAAGAACTAGAAGTTCAATCAAAAACGATATAATCAGTCAAGAAATTAATCGGAGTATAGACCCAGTTTGGGTAGGCCCTGTTCAAGGCGGAGAACATAGTGATTTAGTGAAATATTCTGCTGAAAGCTTAGATAAAATGGGCTTTGAGCTTTTGGCGATTGGGAGTCCAGTAGAGGTAATGGAGAGGTACGAGTTTTCAATATTATCAGAAATGATAGTGTCTGCAAAGTGCTCAGTCCCTACTAAACCATTTCATCTCTTTGGTGCTGGGCACCCCATTACTATACCGCTAGTTGTTGCATTAGGATGTGATACTTTCGATTCCGCGTCGTATATTCTATACGCTAAGGAGGATCGTTATATGCATGCAAATGGGACATTCAGGTTACAAGATCTTTCTTATTTTCCTTGCTCATGCTCGGTCTGTAGTAGGTTTAAAACAAAGGAACTATTGCAGGTCGATAAGGAGCAAAGAATAGTGGAACTTGGAAAGCATAATTTACACGTTATCGGGGCCGAGGTCTCTGCAGTAAAACAGGCAATTATTGATGGTAGATTGTGGGAATATGTGCTGGAAAAAGCGAGAGCTCATCCCAAACTAATGGAGGCACTATATATATTCAAAGATTTACAAATTATAAAAGATGGGACCCCAAAATTTAAGAAGAAGGCTATTTTTCTTTTTGAACCATTTGATCAATATAGACCAGAAGCTGAGCGGTTTAGAGGAATCGTGTCTGATTTCAAACCATTCGAAACTAAACAAAAATTAGTATTATATCCTGAATCAGATATTCATCCTTTTTACACAACATTGCAATATCTTCAAATAAGTAAAAAATTGCCAGATGCTCAGATCTGTACGTACAATCGGTTCCTCGGAGTTATCCCAGTCGAAATTTCTGATATATTTCCAGCCGCCCACAACTTATCTCTCAAGAATCATGTCTTAACATCGAGAGTTGAGGACTACCCGACTTTTAAGATATCATTAGAAAAATTCTTATCCAATAATAGTTTTAAAGAAGTTATAGTTGTGGCGGATGAGTTTATTAAGCAAATACTTAAGGATCCAAATATTAAGGCATTGTGTACAAAGATTCTTGATTTTGATATAAACGCAATATCAAAACTATGACCGCGCTAACAATATGAGAAGGTTATTATATTATCGTATATTGAGTGAAGACAATGATTAGCTAAATTGCCTTAATAGGTGTTCCTATTATTTACAACGTTTATTGATAGGGTCCCAAATTCAATACCAATATGATTTCTACAATATACTAAAGTTGATAGATAAAATACACATCTGTTATGTGAATTGATTGGTTCAAAGAATCAGAGAATATAATTAAGACAAAATTATTTGAAAATGGAAGTAAGAGGACTGGTTAAAACTTAACCATATGATGAGCTAGCTGTGGTTGAAATCTATTAAGTTGAGCGCCTAATTAACTTGAATAATATTAACTCGATTCATAACCATCCTATGATGCAAGTTAACAAATCATGCCATGCAGAATAATACTAAATACACTTTGCTTTCGCATTAATATGTGCCGTGTATTATTTATGATTTCAAATGTAGGATTAATGCATGACGTAATTAGTTCTAAAAATAATGTCTTTTATGTAGATAATTAATCAGACAGTTTGCTCGTTGCCTAATTGAGGTAAAAGAGTACTATAGATCTTTTTCTCACCATATATAAAAGAATAGAATAACTAAAACTTGTTGTTAGATCACAAGTTTTCTAAGCAATCTAAATCAGCCATTCGTCAAGGTAGGTTTAGACCGAATACAGTGCACTACAAGGATAATGGGAGTCGATTAAAGGTTCTTGTAATAGGCTTGGGTCAACTTGGTTTACCCGTAGCAAAATACATCAAGGATCGAGGAGGATTTGATACATATGGTTATGATATAAGTACAAAAGCAATGGATCGTGCACAGAAAATAGCTGGAATAAAAAGGATTGGAGATAATAATAATAATAATAATAGCACTGGAAATAATGGTAATAGTGCTAGTGTTAGTGTAAGTAGTAGTAGTAATACTAAAACTAATACTAATACTAATAATAATAATTATGATGGTAATACTTCCATTGCATATGATTTTAGTCAGTTTGATGTCTTTATCATCTGTGTTTCTACACACAA
>Ga0207665_10000149_pt1 | contig 47417 bp, 41 predicted proteins | sample LARL112metaG_FD_184351 | JGI IMG/M metagenome (GOLD analysis project Ga0207665, IMG submission 184351) | Corn, switchgrass and miscanthus rhizosphere microbial communities from Kellogg Biological Station, Michigan, USA - LAR L11-2 metaG... | ecosystem: Host-associated > Plants > Roots >... | reverse complement strand
CGCTTCACAGTACTATACTGACCGAACAGGATTGAGAAGAAAATATGCCAAATTATCTATTGGGGACTGATGTGCTACAGCAAATCATATGTACTATAAGGCTAAGACGAGCTCCTACAAGACATGATAACATAGATTTCAAGCCAATCATTACAAGAATAGCTGAAATTCTGCCATTATCCGTAGTTACAGCAGACAAGGGCTATGATAGTGAAGATAATCATCTTTTCGTAAGAGATGGCTTGCATGCATTCAGTGTAATCCCAGCTCGATATGAGCACGTACCAATATGGAGAACACATGGTACGTATAGGAAACAGATAAAGCGTGGGTACCCCAAAGTGTTGTACAATCAACGAAACAAAGATGAAACTATAATGTCTGTCATAAAAAGGCTGTTTGGAGAGCATCTTATGTCTAGATTGACTAGAACACAGAATAGAGAATTATCATTCAGATGTATAACTTACAATATGCATAGACTGACTAATCTGACAATATTGATGATGTTTTCTACATAGCCAGCTAGAATATATATAACTGATAGACAATATGTCAGAGGGTTTGGGTTTACAAAGGCCAGCAATAGGTGTAATAAGCATAGCTGCGGCATTTTTATCAGCAGTAGCTTTGAATCATCAGTCTGCAGAAGATGTTTTTGCATATTCCCAGGATAGTAACAGTAACCATAACAAGGTCAATAGCATCATTATTATGATATATTCAGCGATTTAAGTAGAAATTTTACTGGGACAGTTGATAAACTCAAACATAACAATAATAACAATAATAATAATAATAATAATAACGTTCAGCAAGATTCAGGCAATACAAGACATTGAATAATAGTCAAGCCGTTAGATAAGAGATAATGATGATGTCTTGTTCCTAATTATGCTGTCCGTAGGAATATAATCTCATATTCACCAGTGGCTGAATTCGTAGATATGGCTTACTGTCACACGGTTGTCATTTATAACAAACTGATAAATGGGACCTAATCGGATTGCTTATGCTAATGTATAAATTAGTATTAAAAGAATTGATATTTCACTTTGATGCTAAACAGAAGATTGTGTCACGGAGCACTTTTTACATTATTAATAGTACTATTATCTTTCTCAGTCATATCTCTGACAATTTTATCATCGTTATCCTCATTCATAAACGATATGATGACCATTGCGCAAAGAGAATATCAACACAAAGGTTATAGTTTTGCTGCACTGTCTACATTAACCGTCCACTCGCGAGTCAATCAAACTATAAATCAGCACATATCAAACTCTACTGAATCTTTTTCTTTGCCATTATCTCTGACTGATATATTCAAGCGCATAAAAAACTCTGTTGTACAAATAACAAGTACAATTTCAAATCCAAATGAAGTTATTACAATAAATGGAAAGCGCCTGAGTGGAAATAGTACTGCGTTGGGTTCTGGGTTTATTTATGATAAGAAAGGACATCTCGTAACTAATGATCATGTAGTACCAGATACTTCTAATACTGCTAATAAGTTGGTGGATGTGGCTTTTACAGACGGGAACACTTACCAAGCTAAGGTTATAGGACGAGATCCATTTAGCGATATTGCAGTACTTCAACTTATTGGTAGCTTTTCTGATGAAAGACTTGTTCCCCTCTCAATTACAAATTCTTCTAATTTACAAGTAGGTCAGCAGGTTATAGCCATCGGTAATCCGTTTGGTCTCAGTGGCAGCATGACAACAGGTATTATAAGTCAAATGGCGCGTCTTTTACCAAATCCAGATACTGGGTATTCAATAGCAAACACCATCCAAACTAGTGCCGTAATTAATCCTGGCAATTCTGGTGGTCCGCTATTAAATATGCAGGGTCGTGTAATTGGAATGAATACTGCCATCATTTCAGATACAGGAACATATTCTGGAGTAGGCTTTGCAATCCCTTCTAGTGATATAGCCCGTGTAGTTCCAAAATTAATTCAAAATGGAAGTTATAGTCATCCTTGGCTAGGAATTACCGGTGGTAAAATTACGTCAGAAGTGTCTAACAGCAGTGGCTTACCTAAGAATTACAAAGGAGTTATGATAGCTACAATTCAAGCGGGTAGTCCTGCAGATAGAGCAGGATTAAGAGGTTTGAATCAGTCTAGTAATGAGAATACTATCAACAGTAATGCTCTGACATTTAGAAGCAGTAGTAACCGAGTCGCAGAGATACCAGATATAATTATAGCGATTGATGGACATCCTGTCAGGCAAATTGATGACATAATCAATTATCTCGATGGACATAAATCTGTAGGTGATACCGTAGATTTAAAAGTAAATAGAGATGGACAAATATTGAATATTACGACTATACTTGGAGCGCGTCAAATTACACCATTTTCATCAACTCCGGACCAATCTTTAGGGCAAGCACCTCCGGTACTGCCACAGATACCAGATTTGCCATAGCCTCAATAGATATCAAAAATGGGACATGGAAGAACACAAAAGTCAGTGAAATTTAGTATATTCTTGTCGAGCTCTATCCAAGTCATATTCTACCTAAAGTTTAATCAATCCTGATTGAAACAATAACGACAAATAACCCGGATTTCCCCAAACAAATACGATATCTGCTGTGTCCTTGCCCAATATCGCATACTTATGTTCATATGCTTAAACATCGTCGTACTAAACCCTGATCACAAGGATAATTTATGTCTCCTGATAGTGAGGCGTTCCTCAATATGTACAACTTCAAGTCCATTATAAATTGTGATGAGTATTCGATCCATGATAATGGTGTATCTCAGGTTTCTTTGAAATATATATTGCCTAATCTAATCTATACGAGAATACTCGAACTTATGTCGCAACCAACTTTCTTTGTTGAATACACTGACCTGACGCTTTGTTGTACTCCTAAAACTGATCTGATCCTAGAAAATACGGTACCATAAATATATGATCAATTAACGTATCTGTTCTCTTTGACTGAAAATAGAACTTATTCGTTGGATGAGAGTGATCTGAAGCATTTCTCCACTGACCTATCTTGGCATAATGAATTAATATGACGGATATCGATGATAATATCATAAAAAAGAATCATCTTCTGCATTAAAAGTATTTAGTTTGTTAGTTTGTTAATATTAGGTCTATTCTATATTGACCTTACTTGGCATTAGGAACACCTTGGACAATAATTACTTTCCTGATAGGATTAGTTATATCGACAATAATAATATATATAGTTACCAGGCTCTTTGGAGAAAGAGAAAGCGTCAAAATTGCCTTTATAACTGCTGTTATTGGAGCCGTGATTTACACAGTAATCTATTATCTACTGGGAAATGGATTGGTGGCAGCAATTGTTGGTGGAATTGTATGGCTAATGTCTTTAAAATGGTTATACAAGATGGGCTGGTTAAAATCGACATTAGTCGCAGTAATCATATGGATCATCGCTTCAATAGTCGGTGTTTTGTTACCGACAGCTTCGGGACCATTATAAAGTGATTCTTCATGATAATCGATGATGATTAGTTGATTGACTATAAGCAACGTTTTTTCTTGATCACTACATACAAATTTGATTAATGGACTGCTTTGATATTAATTCGGATTATTCAAACTTCTACATTGACTGACTGTTGTGCTATAAATTAATTGTTTCCAATGAAATTATTTTTAATATGTTCTATTCTAATCATATGCTCATGCTGATTAGTTATATCTCATCAGAATTCTGATACTGGCGAGGTTTCTTATATTGTATCCTTATTATAGCAGGGCTTATACCTATGCTAATCGTAGATTGTAGCGAATATCTATAACAATTCTTAAAATATAGATTAAACTATTCTAGTTTTAAAAATACTAGCAACTTGATAAATTATTGGAGTTTGATCACTGACCAGACATTATCTCGACTGTGAAAAATGATCCGTACGACCGAACAACCGAATATTGTATGATGAATATCAACTACGTTAATACGATATGCTATGTTGAATCTGAATCAATATGACGCAGTTGACGACCAGAATGACGACGAATCAGACGAGCGCTAATCCATATTCCGGGCCAGTTTAGAATAATAATTCTCATTTCAATTACAATGTGAGAATAATAGGAGTACCTTTATTTTACTAGTAGTAAGTCATAAATGCGTAATGCCATCTCCAGTTCCAGATGAAGTTCAAGAAGATTGTAGAGACATGCATTTATTCATCTGACTTGGAAGCTATGAAGGATTTTTACACTAAAAATCTAGGACTTGAATTCATTTCTGAAGAAAAAGGAAGACATGTATTCCTAAAGGCTGGTAAGAGTATGCTATTAATATTTAATCCTGAAAACACAAGAAGTATAGGTGGAAATAATAAGAAATTACCAGCTCATGGAGCGATAACTCCTCCTGCATGCATTCATTTTGCTTTAGAAATAGAAGACGAAGACTATGATGACTGGAAAAATATTCTAAAACAAAATGGAATTTATGTCGAGATGGAGGCAAGCTGGGCAGAAAAACAAGATAGCAGATCTATATACTTTCGAGATCCGGCAGGCAATCTTGTGGAGTTCGTTACTAAATGTAACTGGCCGGTAGAAGATTGATTGGATACAGTTTATAAGCTGAATGTTTGCAAGTGAAAAGAAAAGGCTAAGAAAGTGATTGATTATAGCCTTGTAAAAATATCTTGTTAATGTATGACGTTATCTCAAGCTGCCATGGCCTACGCTAGAATTGATATAAGCTAACTGACATGAGCTAACTGACCGTTGAGTATTCGGGGATTTCTACATTGATAAAATGCCAAGATGAGATTTACAGTCTTAAATCGATCTTGGACAAATTTGTTTTATACATGATTATAGAGATATCCAGATGCAATTATCATCTTAAAATCCTCACATCAAATTTATGTACAAAGATCGAAACTATTTTTTATTCCTTGTTGGTCTGTATGTGCTAGCTTAAACAAAGGCATGGTTTTGTCAGCTTATGCCAGATATAGTAAGAAATTACATTCTTCGCAAAAATAGCCGAGTCTGTCAAATTCAGATGAAAGTATCATTATATCATGACAGCGAGGACACTCAATTTCATGGTCTATCTCACATTGGTTTGTATGAGTATTAGTCCCTTCACTTTCTTTAACCTGTAATTGATCAGATTCCATTTGGAGTAATGTCTTCTTCTTCCTCATAGTCAGTTTATAATATTGTGACTTTTATAAAATATGATACGTATTATGGGGGGAGGGGATAGAGTAAGACGTCCACGCACAAATTACTGCTATTCTTAATATATGTATTATATCAAATACAATAATTATTCTATTTGGACAACTGTCGCCTTAGACGTCAGCATCTACTTTATACATTCATGGCATTGCAACATGACTGTAACCTTTTTGATAAAGACACAAAATGATCTGATTGTTATCACATCATATCAACATCTACTCTATCACATTGTCTTAGTGACTCAATTCCTAAGATTGTTCTTTTGCCTGTATCTATGTATCTTGCAATCCTGATTGACCTAGGTCTAAAATTGTTATATTTTTAATAAGAATAACTTATCTATTGATAAATCCATAACAAGAGATGCTTAACCTCTGATTTATGTACGTTAAAAATTTTGAGGTATCCTAAGAAGAAGGGAATTCAAACCGAGAACGTAATTCCAGTCCAGGATTTATGAGACGGTATTATAGGAGATTAATAATGGAAGAGATTTCCACAAGCGTAATTGGTCAATAGATCATTTTCCTATACACACAATACGCTGATGTCTAATCATGGTATATAGATAGTATTTTAAAAACTCCTATTAGTTTCTCATTACATCGGAGCTGTTGCTGATCAATCTATTAATGCCTACTTTTTCAGAGCTCCTTAGAATAGTCTACTTGAAAAGATAATGGTAATGTCTTTATTATTCCAAGAAATTGGTTTCATGATAACCATTTTCCATCTTCTATGAAAATGGATATGAAGGTTTAATTTAGTATCTCCATTAAGAAGGTTTCGGAATCTAACTTGGAAAATATAGACAGATCTATTTGAGCCCCTGGATTCATTATCTCTCTAAGTCTCTTTCCGGACTCTCTGTTGTACCACCAGGCATCTCCAAATCTATTCTTCATATGTGAATCCAATTCAGCTGCTCTTACTGCTGCAAGTAAGTAGCTTGGAACATACATTATTGATTCGGGAAGTATATGATGTAAAAGCCAATATTGTCCAGGTATATCAAATCCTGTATATTCTTTAATTAACCGCGCATAAACTTGACAGGCCTCATCTACAGTTAGATTTTTATTCCAATATTCTAATTTCATTAGTGAATTGGCAGCATAAAATGTAACAAAAAATAATTCTAGAAATTTATTTTTTGCGCAGATTTTATTAATAATCGCTTCATTCTCTCGACCAAGAAGTGATTGCAAGTATGTTCTATTCTTAGTTATCCTTTCAAGAAGTATCGAAAATATTTCTGCTATTCCCATTGGAATCCTATACTTATCCCAATAAGGATTGTTTTCGTTGACTGAGCTTGCATGCATAGCATGACCTGTCTCATGAAAACATCCTTGTAAATCAAAATAAGGACTTTCGCTTTTGTATAGAACTCTAATATCATGAGGTATTTGTACAAAGAAGCAGATTGGTGATGGGTATTTATTCTTTCTATCTTCTATATCAAAGTGAATATTGCTTAAATCAAATTCCATTGCCCTTAGGATCTTCTTCACTTCAAACAGTGGATCTACAGCTAACCTAGATTCAATATCCTCGTAGATCTTGTTTCGGAAAAAATAAAAGTCATCGTAATATTCTGCTTCCTTATTTAGAACAATTTTGCTAACTTCATTCAATGCTTCCCTGAATGGATTTCTAGCCCTTTGTCCTAAAAGCTTTACAAATTCAACTAATTCATCATATGTTACGTTTTCATTTTTTAGATACCCTGAAAGAGGATCTAGTCTTTGCCTTGTATTAGTTGAGTGCTCTTTAATAGCAAATTCGTATTCTTTGTACGTTTCTTTTATTGAAGAGAATCTACTTTCGATTAAAGGGCTGATGTTATGAGTTTTGCTAACAAATTCATCAAATACTTCTTTTCTACTTGCATCTGATTTCTCTTTACTGTTGAATTGTCTCCATGTGTTCCAGTTGACCGGAGTTCCATCAAAAGTGTATTTGGATGACACTATAATTTTAGTCCTTGCGTTGTGAAGTTCTATTTCAAGGCTTTTAGTTTTGGAATAAGCAGTTTCTTCTATCGCACCAAGGAGAAGTGGAGTCGGATTAGCCATATGTTCAATAAAGATTTTGGAATTACTGAGCCTTAATTCTGCTAGATGTTCCATCAACTTATCGTTATAATCAAATCCGGCATAATGTTTATACTGTTCATCATTTTCTGCAATTGAAATGCTCTCATCTATTTTACACCATTGTTCAAGATTCAACCTATATCATGTATCTTGCATAGCATATTAACTATTGGCGATGTGAAGTGAAGTGTTAGTGCTTTGTATGAAAATCAAGCTAAAATTGGATTGCTAGATAAAAAATGAAAAGCTTATATCATTTAGAGCTATGGAGCCATATCAAAGAATTTCTTATCCTTTGTAAGGATAAAATAGACCTGGAACAAGAACTCTTACAAGGATCAAGTTTTGACAAAGACAATCAATTACAGCACCGCGAGTAGACCATTTATAATAGCGTCTATAATTCTTCTATTCATCGGATCCTTTATCGGATCAATCTGGTTGATGTCTATCTTCGGCATAAATCTTCCCTCATGGCTACATGGCACACTTCAACTTCATAAAATGTTACAGGTAGATGGTTTTCTAACGTTACTTATTATGGGAATAGGTTACATGATAATCCCAAGATTCAGAAATGTGCAGCTTGCGTCTGTGAAGTTGGTCTACGTTTCATTCATTTTGATACTTGTATCTTTGAGCCTCCAGGCTATACAATCAGTCAGAAGTGACAAGGATCTATCGACGGAGATTATGATTTCCAGGCTAGTTGGAATTCTAATCTTTCTAATCTTATTGTTCTGGACATTAAGAATTAGACCCAAGCTCTTGAGGCTATCAGATTATTTTATTGCTCTTTGCCTAATTACTTTAATAACTGTCAACCTTATTGATCTATCGCGAAATGGATATTCAAATTCCTTAACTCAGGTTTTATTATGGTTACTTTTTCCGACACTCATGATTTTTGGAATTGAGTATAAAACATTACCATCATTTCTTGGATATATAAGACCAAGGAAAACCTTAGCACTTATTTCATTCATATTGATATCTATCTGCATCATTTCTGGTCTTGCATCTTTAATCTTCCTAAATACATTGTTACTTTCGATGATTTTTAGTTTTACATTTTTTGCATCTGTTTTGATATTTGCTATTGCGATTTATGCATTTGGAGGATTTGATAATAGTGAGATTCTACTTCTTATTAGTGGAGAAAAAAAGGCTCGTTATAACTTTATCGTCGTTCATATTAGGTTATCTTTTATGTTTTTTCTTCTAGGTATTACAATAGCATTATTATTTTTTTTAGTTGGTCCATACTATATTTTTTATGACCTTGCGATCCACATCATAGCCATAGGATTCATTGGGCTCACCATAGCATTATACTTACCGCTTATGCTTCCTCCAATAATTGGAAAAATAGTATATTTTACTAACTTCAATAAAATCCCCCTAATTTTGATTGTTATATCTTTATGTATGCGAGCAGCTGGAGATCTTTTCCTTGGCCAACCGCTATCATCTTCTTCAGAGTATGTTTTGAATTTGCATCGCATATTGTCATACTTTTTTGGGCTATCCGGATGGTTAGTAGTAGCGGCCATGTTCACTTTCGTCATAATGATACAGAGATCTATGGGGAATGAATCCAATATTATGTAACGATACTGCTAATTGAGAATTGCCTTAATTATGGTAAATATTATTTTCCTTGCTTTAAATTCTATCCTTATATGTATTATTGCAAACCAGTTAACTACTGACCAATGTTATGTTGTATAATTATGAATGATTTCTTAAATCTCGTCACAAATAATCAATAATAGTATTGACGAATAATCCCAAGTATTCCTATCAGAGTCCTGAAAGAGTTTCGCTAACTTCTCTATAGATTATTTCTAAAAATTCTAAGAATCTATTATCTTTTGATAGTATTGTTTTCATGTTACTTTCTAGCTCGTACAATGAAAGCCTTGCATTTTCATCTGTTGTATCAGGACTGTCAGCTAATAGATTTGATTCGTTGTACATTATCGTTAACTTAATCACTAAAATTTTAGCTTCCTGTCTCAGATCCTGCTCTATTTGTACTAGACCTTGTTCTATATTACCGAGCAATTTGGATTTATTTAGGCCATTTATAGTTACTCTACAACAGTCTTTTAAATACTGAGTTATGGTTGCATAGAATCGACCAGTACACTGTCTAATTGTGTTGGGCTGTAGATATTGAAAGAGCAGGGCTTTTAGTATTGAGCTATCGTGATGATATACCAATAGCTGTGGTGGATAGTTCAGTGTATTAGAAAAGATATAAAATAGTCCAAAAGTGGTTAACTTATAATATATTGAATCACGGAGAAGTGATGGCTGTTGTACTTCACTAATAAACTTATATTCTTGCAGTCGTTTCATAACAGGAAATTCAGATTTGTATTGTGATGAGAGGCGTTTTATTCTAATATGAGATGCTATCTTGTAGGCTGAAGATTCATATGTATTTATAACTCTAAATAATAAGGATCTCTCAACTTCTTCAAGTTTTAGTTGTTTATATTCTGATATTTCAGATAGGTATGTTGTATAATCATACATTAATGTAGTCTGAATCTTAAGATAAGGATCAGAGATAATATATAAACATTGTCATATTAATCGTTAAGGCGATGATGATTAAATATGGTTAATACCCAATCAATGATAGACTTTAATTGGAATTATGTAAACTAACCTTATTATAAACAATATGCAAACTCTCATGATTATTAATACCATTATCGAGTAATTGTCATAATTGTATGGTTTATTATAGCACGTATAATACATGTCTTTCTTGTTAATAAGGAACGTTTAATAAACCTCCAGCGAAAATTTTTCCGATTGAATGCCTAAATTTAAATCGACACAGGATATCATTAGAATTGTTGGGAACAAAGACCAAATTCGTAATTTTGGTGTCATTGCACACGTTGATCATGGTAAGACAACGATGAGTGATAGTCTTTTAGCAGCATCTGGTATAATTTCTCCTTCAGTTGCAGGGCAAGCGCTTGCATTAGACTCAATGAAACTTGAACAGAACAGACAGATGACAATCCGTGGTGCAAATGTTACATTATTCTACGAAAGTGAGGGAAAGGAATATGTGATTAACATGATTGACACTCCTGGACACATTGATTTTACAGGAAGAGTTACCCGAGCACTTCGGGCAATTGACGGCGTCGTAGTCGTATCAGATTCTGTTGAAGGTATTATGACTCAGACAGAGACTGTAACAAGGCAGGCGCTTGAGGAAAGAGTAAGGCCAGTTTTATACATAAATAAAATTGACAGGTTAGTAAAAGAATTAAGATTAAATCCAGCTGAAATGCAGAAGTGGCTTTCAAACATAATTGCTGAATTCAATAGGCTAATTGACATTTACGCAGAGCCTGAACTGAAAGAAGTATGGAAAGTTAGCATACAAGGAAATAGTGTTGCATTCGGATCAGCAAAAGATAGGTGGGGTTTTAATTATAAAGTTGCCCAGAAAAAAGGGGTTAGTTTCAAGGATGTTTATGATGCCTATACCTCTAGCGATCCCAATGCAATAAAAACACTCGCGGAAAGAGCTCCATTACATGAAGCAGTTTTAGGGATGGTTGTACAGCATCATCCCCCGCCACACGTAGCTCAAAAGTATAGAATACCAAAGATTTGGCCAGGTGATCTAGATTCAGAAATTGGTAAGTCACTTCTTTCGTGCGACGAAAGCGGTCCGGTAACCATGATGGTAACAACAATAAACGTAGATCCACAGGCGGGAAGAGTGGCGACAGGTCGACTTTTCTCGGGTACGATTAAGGATGGTGATGAAATACGTCTAATTGATGCTAAGCGACTAGGAAAGGTTCAATCTGTGAACATATACATGGGTAATACTAGAGAAGTAGTAAATATGTTACCAGCAGGGAATATCCCAGCGCTACTCGGACTCGATTATGCAGTTGCTGGTGAGACCATTTCCACTGTAAAAAGTATTCCTGCATTTGAATCAATCAAATATGTTTCAGAGCCGGTGGTTACAATTGCTGTAGAACCAAAACATCCAAAAGATTTGCCTAAATTGGTTGAAGCCTTACGAAGGATTACTGTAGAGGATCCAAATTTGATCGTTAAGATTAACGAAGAAACTGGTGAGACACTAATGGCAGGAATGGGGGTATTGCATCTCGAAATTGCTACTTCGTTACTACAAGAAGCAGGTCTTGACATAACAACTACACAACCATTAATAAATTACCGAGAAACTATACGTTCCAAAGCTGGACCGATAATGAGCAAATCACCGAACAAGCATAATAAAATTTTCATGCGGGTAGAGCCTCTTGATGAAAATATAGTCGATTTGATTAGATCCGGACATGTAAAAGAAGACATGGATAAAAAAGAAATGGCAAAAATTCTTAGAGAAAAGGGTTGGCCTGCAGATGAAGCTAGAAGTGTTGCTGCGTTAGATGTAAGCGGGAACATACTACTTGATGAAACTAAAGGTGTGCAGTTTATCCAAGAATCAATGGACTCTATCAAATCTGGTTTCGATGATGTACTTCATTCAGGCCCTATTGCACATGAGTCTGTAAGGGGCGTCAAGTTTGTATTGCATCACTTTGTACCGCACGAAGACCCAGCTCACAGAGGTCTAGCACAATTAATGCCTGCAACTAGAAGGGCTATGCTAGGCTCTATATTAATTGCAGATCCAGTTCTGCTCGAACCACTGCTCGGCATTGAGATCAAATGCCCACAAGAACAAATTGGTGTTGTAGCTGGTATATTATCTGGTAAGCGAGGTAAACTTTTGAACGTGGAACAAAAAGGAGTTGTTTCAATCATTCAAGGGGAAGTCCCAGCATCTGAAACATTTGATCTATCAGAAGTCATGCGAGGAGGTACTGCGGGTAAGGCTATGTGGAATACATATTTTAAGACATGGCAGCCTGTTCCACAATCGATATTCAAAAACTTGATAGTAGAGATAAGAAAAAGAAAGGGCTTAAATCCGGAGCCTCCAACCCCAGATGAATTCATAGACAAGGAATAAGCAGACAGACGTACAGACAGTAACTTAATCGCTTCATTTTTTTATATATTTAGAAAACCAAAATTTCTGATCGTATATTTACACTATGTTGCTATTTGATGGTGAGATTGTTATATGCGAATTCATATTTTGTCGCCTAATAGTTATAAGCAGTTATAACACTTCTAAAGGTATGAAACTGGACCTTCCAAGATATACGGAGAGATTTGGAGCTATAAGCCTCCACGGAGTTCAACGTGTATATGAGTTAGATTCTGGATTCAATAATGGTAGGACAACTTCTGAAACAGTTCAAAGCATTGGAAACGAGGAAATCTCGGAAATCGAAAAAAAGATGGCAATAGTTATACCGATCAAAGGTGAGCGTCTAAAGCTCTTGGAAGGGGTATTAAGCGGAATTCCTCATGATTGTCTGACTATCATTGTATCTAATAGTCCTAGACAGCCCGTAGATAGATACAAACTAGAAAAAGAAGCCCTAGAACAGTTTAATAGATTTGTAGGAAAAAATGCTATAATATTACATCAAAAAGATTTAGGGCTATCTGAAGCTCTGAAACAAGTTGGCCATACCACAATATTTGGTCCAGATGATATTGTTAGAAATGGTAAAGCAGAAGGAATGATAACTGGGATGCTTCTGGCCAAGATGGCAGGAAAGGATTATGTCGGTTTTATCGACGCAGATAATTATGTACCAGGAGCTGTGAACGAATATGTAAAAATATTTACGTCAGGTATTGCGATGTCCAACTCACCGTACACAATGGTTCGGATATCATGGATCTATAAGCCTAAGGTTTCCGAGAGTGGATTGTATTTTTCGAAATGGGGAAGAGTGTCAGAAATAACAAACCAGTACCTAAATTCATTGGTATCTTACTATACTGGATTTGAGACTGAAGTTATGCGTACCGGAAATTCAGGTGAACACTGTATGTCAATTAAATTAGCCGAACTTTTAACATACTCTTCAGGTTTTTCAGTAGAACCATATGAAATTGTAAATATATTAGAGGAATTTGGAGGTATATTGCCTACGGAAAACTATGATGCTATGGACAAAGGTGTAGAAATAATGCAGGTCGAAACAAGGAATCCCCATTTTCATGAAGAAAAAGGTGACGATCATCTTAAAGAGATGTTTAATGGATCACTTAGTTGTGTATATAATAGCAAGATCTGTCCTCCAAAGTTGAGAGAAAAAATTATTGAAGACCTCCGTGGAAGAGGAATATTGGATGAAGGACAGGACCTGTTTCCCTTAAAAAAAATCAGTCCTTTCAAAGATATTGATATACACCAATTTGCAAAAATTCTGCACGAGAAGGCGACTAGTTTCGTACATTCTGTTTAATAAATAAATAAACTTTTAGTAATATAAGCACATGGCAAATCACTGGTAGTGGAAGACACAATATATTAACCCAAGCTGATGTAAGAAGAACTGGCTACACTTTTTTGATTCATATTATTAAAGTCGGATATATTGTCTAGTGAATTTTTCGTGATCTTGTTTGATATTCCTAAAACATACGATCAAGAAAGTGGTGGATTATTGTTGATCAAAGAAGGGCTATTAGATAATTAAAGTTATCGACCTGGCTTCACAATACAGATTTGCAGATGTGATTCGTTATTGAATTAAGCTAGAACTTACGCAAATACTTTGACATCAACTAGGTTAAATTGGTTTATGTGGTCAATTGTGCTTTAGTGCGGTCTAAATAAGCAATTTTTTTATCGATGATTGGAATTTCATGAAACAATAATAAAGTCAATTGAATAGTCTATACTTATGAACAAATCTAATTTGAGACGTGAACTTATGATAATATCAAAAAAATACGGAATGCGCTATCGAAAGCCTAGAGCAATTATGCAGCAGTCCTCTTCCACACTTACCTTGGATGAGGTTTGCCCTACCTGGGCTGCTAAGCTTAAAGTTGGGTTAACTATCAAGGACAGACGAATTCTCTCCTATGATTCTAAATACTGCTTGGTGGGAGAAGCATGGGGATTTACTGGAAGACATGCAGGCTATTATTTCGCACCACTTATTCCATTCATAGGGTGCTGGACTTGCATAAAATATGGAAAGTATATGGGCAAATTATCCAGAGAGAAAAAGACATACAAAACAGATGATTTTCAACCATTAATTACTAGATTTCTTGAACACTGGAATCAAAAACATAAGCATGTTACCGAGAGTCTGAATGATATACGATGCATATATTTTTCATAAGCCTGTCTGCTGGATTTTAATCTCTTAATATTTTGGTATTACATATAGTTTGAAAATAAATGATCCGAAATTTCGTTGTGCCTTTTATTTTAGGTAGGTTGTATGAAATTGCAATATCATATACCCAGTCACTATATGCGACAATGATATCTCACATCACTATAATCCTGTATAGAATATGTCTATATGTCCGAATTAGTTATTACAAATGTATCTTGAAGAGAGGAACAATTAATAATTCGGTGTTCGATTTAACTTCATATAGTGTTGACAGTATATGTGATGATATAATATTTAAAAGAAAAGTTGAAGACGTCACATCAGATCTTATACCGCATTTCAAAACTTACTTTATAAGATATTAACAAGAAAATACTTGGACAATTGCAAATTACATTATCTCAGTGAAAACAGAGGTGAATCTATCTAATAATTAAAGACAAAATATCATTAAAGAGTTGACCAATTTTAAATTTTCTGTAATAATAATCTACTTGAACAATAACAAGGGATGATCTTATCTCATTTTTTGATGGTTTCACAAGCTAGAGGTTATAACTATTATGTAAACAACTATAGATCCGATAACAAGCGGAACACTAGCAATAAAACCCCACAGAAGTGATTCAAATATAGTATGTGATGGAATTGCAGCTACTCACCTTTCCTATCAATACATCATCTCTTATTGATCTATGCAGACTGCCAGCACTTATCAGCAATTATTTGTACGCAAATGTCTGTTTGCAAACAAGTCTATTATAGAGGATATCGTACGATTCTATGTACATGAATCATATAATCCAAAATAAAAATAATGACAAAGAAAGAAATGAGAAGAAAAGAAGTATTAATTACTACTTTTCAAGAGTAGATATGACCTATTGAACTCAAGAATCCAAAACGTAATACCAAGATACACCAAATTCGAAAACATTTTGCCAGACGAAGTTAGATATACTCAAATCACCGAAGAATTTGAAGAGGCAAAAAGTGAGATAAATATTATAATTGAAGAAGATTTAAGAAATATAAAGAGCCTTTCAAGTAGTCAAAATAAATCAATTCCATTCAATCAATTTTTAAAACCAGCCTCCATAATCAAAGCAGCATTTTACTTAGAAAACGATCACTTACAGGAGCCCATATTGTTTTATTATGCTCACTGGACCATGAGCCTGTCCGCTCTACGGTCGCTTGCTCAAGGTATAATAGAAATGTCAAGGGAATTGAAGACTTACTATGCCAATTATGTGAATGCTACTGCTACGCATGAAAAAGGGATAGAATTTAATCATTTTGTTAGTGCTTATCAAGATTTACACGGATATCTGGCAAGTATCCATAATATAATCAAGCAATACTATGATCTATTTGTACAAGTATGTAATGAAGTCAATCCTAATAATAAAGAAGAAGAACTCAATCAATACCAATCGGACACAGATTATCGTCAACTGTTAGCTGCTGCGATAAAGGTATTGCTTTTACATGGAAATATGGGAAGACTTATTGGTTTTCCGCTTCTCATATCAGCATTAGAAGTTTTCATAACAAGCGAGATATTCAATACAAAGAAAAGTATCAAATATAGCAATAACAAAATCATTTTTCTAAAAAAAGATATTCCTGGCCCTAAGATTATAATAAGTATAATAGAAAGACTCCACTTGGAACGATTCTTTAAGACTGATTCTCTAAAAAGATTATATGACTGGCAAAATATCATTATTAATAGACGTATTCGGACCGATGACTACCTATTGTGGTTTGTATGTGAACGTACCGCATTGGAAATATTAGCTGCATTTAATGCCAATTTAAAACACTATGGAGATCGAATTCTTGAAGAGCTTCAAAATGAAGAGGAAATACAAATAAAACAATAGTCATTACTGGTTAAGGTTTGGATATGAATAAATTTACATAAATCTGAATGTCATCAATCTACACTACAACAAATAATAAAAATTATCTTTTCGTTACTGTCATGATAATCAATTCGTATTTGTTTCTTACATAAACTGATTATTTTAGGCGGCCAAATGCAAAGATGCATAATATTGGACAAGACTTTGAATATGAGGCCGATGATATCTATATGTTTTATCTTTCTTACTTTGTCTAGATTCTATTTCTAACGCTGTTGATTGCCGAATTTTGTCCGTCATCCATCCTTCGGCACATTCTACGGACATATTTACATCTTTGTTTCATTTTCCTCTTCCTAGCATCTATCCTGCGACCGGCGTCGGATTTGATTTTGTCGTTGGATGACAAAAAACTGGCGAACATCTTATGCCGTCATAAAACTGGCGAACATCTTATGCCGTCATAAAACTGGCGAACACACCAAACTGTCTGACGAAATTCTTTTTGGTGCTATATATAGCTCTGCTACGATATACTATATACTAGTAAATTGTCAGTTATCGATCATGGAAACGATATGTATATTGCTTGTTCTGTAATTCTATGGCTGTGCTGAAGCCTACCAAGACTAGACGTATTATGTTATGATGCAACACATGTAGTGCTTTAGTATTCACAAATGGACTTCTGTCACAACAGAGAATCCAGATATTGAAGGATTTCAGATTTGGATCTCTACATTGACTGTATGAGGTAAAACCGTAGGCATACGGCAATCTTGCTTTTTAAGTAATATCGATCAGATATTATACTCATCATGTCACACATATACTGATCTTGTCTTGCATGGTTGTCGGATCTGAATCGATCTCTTATAGAGAACCTTCATGTGGTTGAGCCTGCTGGCTACAATGACTATCATAAATAGTTTTATATTGATTGTAAGAGATTGGAAAAGTCATTAATGCGAAAGCGTCGGAGTTTCCTATCAACAATATTGTGGAGATTGAACGTAGCTGCATTTCCATAATATAAATAGAGATAAATTATAGACAATGACAATATCTTATTAACTTAAATAATTATATTCTATAACGTATAATATTGATAAATGCATGCTACTATTCAGTTATGCAGACGGACGTTAAATGAGTTCAGTGTATGTCATAGGTAGGAAGCACATCCCCTAAGATTGCTGAATTCTATAACGGCCGGCCGATTGTCTATGGATATTCTCTATGGTCTAACTGTGTGAAGTATAAGGTCTATCCAGACCTGCTATATTTGGCAGGCAGACGGATGAATCAGGTTAGTTATATCAGGTCTATTCCAACATCACAGACAGGGTTATTATTTGCCTGTCTAGATAAGTATAGCAATAATTATTGACTTGTAGGCAATTCCCATGAACGAAGGTAGCCTATCGATACGCTAAGACAGGTTCGTTATTTGTATATAGATAGGAGATATTTGCTCACCGGCAGAACCCAGCGATCTTATCATCAGTATATTAGCGAATATGGTGATCGGTATCAATATACCAGATAATAGTATTTCTGGATTTATTCGCCGGCCTAGATGGTCTTGAGATAGATTTCGATTCAATAAGTTATTGGTAGTACTATCATAAATCGGCCAAAATCCGGCGAGCTGTGAAGAGTTCAACTTCATCGGAGAAATCACCATTCTGAATCACTGCTTACCAATTATTGGAAACATAGAGGCGAGCAAACAGGGAATTAACGAATTTGACGATTAATCGAGCTATTTATTAGCCTCTAGTCTTTAGACCATTTTTCATCCAGTTTAATAGGTAAATGACAGATTCAACCAATTCTTGTCCTTTATTTGTTAATCTATATTCTACTCTCGGCGGGCTCTCGTTGTATGCTTGTCTTTCTAGTATTCCACACCCATCAAGTTTCTTTAGTCTTTTCACTAATGTCTTACTACTGAAACCTCTCCGGAATTTCAGATTTCTAACAGGCATAGTAGTGCAGCATAATGGGATCAGAATTTCAAGAGTTCCTATCTTGTAATTATCATACGTTGTTTAGCCTTTTCTTCTATAAGCATATTAGTATCGTATCTGCTTCACAGAAACTAAATGTAAATGAATCAAACTATGATACATACCGCTGCATATACTTTAACAAACACATGATTATGAGTCTTATTGATGTTGTTGGTATTACTACTACTATTAATCTAATTCTGCTGATAATCTTTTAACTAAATATTCTATTGTAATTGGCTTTTCGATAAAACATCCAAAACTTACTTTAGGGTATATCTCTCTTAGAGCTTCCGCATTTACTTCTAATGCAGACATAAAACATACCCTAAAATTAATATCTAAGCCTAATATCTTTTCATATAGCTGAAAGCCATTCATATTCGGCATATAAATATCAGTTAGAAGAAGATCATAAAAATTTGGTTTGAATTCTTCCAATAATAATAAAGGATCGTTATATGTGTATACTTCAAATCTTTTCTTCTTGTCACCATCACCGTAATTATAACCATCTAAACCAGCTTTGAAAGTTAATGTAATATCAGGATCATCATCTACTAGAAGTATCCTTTTGATAAATGGTGGTTGTGGTTGTTCTTTTGTTTCAGTTTCTTTGATGGTATCTAAACGCGATTCCTGATCTTGTAGGTAGTGAGGATCGGTAAGAAATGAAGACCCGGAAAGATATTGCTGCTGAGGACGACCAGCATTGTTATTATAAGAATGACAAAATGAACTAATTCCATTATTTAAAATTGGATAAAAACAATAGTTTTTGGTGTGTGTAAACAACATTTATTTCATGTCTCTTAGCTTTAGGCCTCGTCTTTTATATAATTTTCTATACTTTTATCATTAAAAATTGCTCTATCTCATAGTTACAAATGTTTTGGATTTAGAGGCATAAGTAATCCTTTATTGCATTCATAATAGATACACATTCAGGAAAAAAGTTGGATTTGTCAGAACTAACCATATCACATAACCATCTTAGATATTTTGTCCCATGAAGGAATAAACTCGTTAACCTCCTTATCGATTTACAGAGACCAACGTATGAGCAACCACATCTAATCGTCTACAGGTGGAACGAATATTGCTATCATTATACATAAGTCTAAAGAACAAGCTAGGAACTAATCAAATCAAGCAGGGATTGTTATAGTTATTTCTGAATGACCACCTGAATCTGGGGCCATGTTGCTTTTGTTTCCTTTTATTGCATCAGTTACTACTAAATAAATTATCGTATGATCTGATTTCGTAGGTGCATTTCTGGTATTAATTGCGTTTTGTATTACTTTTGTTGTCTGCTTTATCCAATTGTACTTATGCGGCATGGGTGTGGAGGTATCTACATAGTTACCGATTACCTTCACTGGACCAGTCACACCATATTGTTTTAATCCACTAATATAGTCAGTCCCAGTAAATAGATTGTTAATTGTTGTGCTGATATGAGTTAGAGTATTAGAACCTGTTGCATTTGCGTTCCAGCTTCCGGGTACTCCCCAAAATATTATAAAGATATCTGCAGATGGAATAACAGGTATTTTATTAGCATTGTGATAATCTCCCTTTCCTGAATATCCGCCTTTACCTAGTCCAGGTATTATACATTCTTTATCTGAATTCGAGTAGTAAGGCGATCCAAATGCTCCATTAGGATATGTTTTTGGCTTTCCATTATTCATGAAGATATGTTCATCACATGCATCTGATATCTCATAATCACCATTATTAGTCCATCCAGCCGGATCAGTCTTAGGAGTGTATGGATTGGTCATGTCTTCAATAGTTTCTTCCGTTGCTGCATAGTATACATCAAATGACTTATACGATATCATTTCCGCGAAGGCCATTCTCGCCTTTATCTGGTTTGTTGCTACTGATCCAGCTGTCAGATTTGGATGAGATTGAGGATTTGGAGTACATGTAAACACAGGAATACTTGTTGGTGCGGCAGGCTTAGTTAAATCTATTAAATTCGTTTTTGTAGCATTGGTTATTGGAATCTTTTGACAGGTATCAGCAGCTGCAGTCGTAATAGAAGTAAATCCTGTACCAAAGGGGAGTCTGAAAGGGCTATCATTCATCCTCGTGTCAGTGGATTTATTGCCATACGTTACAGAAGACGAAGCGCTCTGACTATATGTGACAAGAGATAATAAGATTATTACCATGACGAGGAACGGAGTTATAACCTTATGATGATCCGTTGGATTTACCCTTGTATTCTTCCTAGCAAATGCTCTGAAAGTAGATACAAGATTCTGAAGGCACATTATTATTGCAACCTACTCCTACTACTACTTAATAATGAATTAGGAATAATACAATAGAAGTTATTCAGTAGGGAATCTGCTGTATGTTGTAAATTTATACAATTAAGATTTTCCTTTACCCTAATCAATACTTTAATTGGTATGAGAAGAAGCTAGATTTGGCATATGCATCATTCTTAAAACCGGTACAGAGATAGTCTTATATTGTTGATCCTGATGACGCCGGGCAATAACTTCATGTATTATCCACCTTTCCTTTAGTTTTTCTATTTTATACTGCTCGCCGGAGTTTTCCTCTTGTCATGTCTTAGACAGAAGCTTACCTATTCTATTAATATAATCAGCATTTTTTTGTGTCCATCTTGTATAGCATATGCTCGCCGGCCTTTTGTGCTATCATGTAGTTATCCGGTCTACCGGCGAAGATCTTACATGCAGTCATAAAAAAACCGGCGAACAAAACTAAATTGTTTCGCAATATTCTCTTGGCGCTATATATAGCTGAGTAATGATGTATTATAGTACAGTAACTTGTCAGTTATTGATTCTTGGGAACGAACTGTGCATTGTCTTTTCTGTAATACTATGGCGACACTTAAGCCCACTAAGACGAGGTGCTGAATAATTTTCTGTTACATAATTATGCATATAGAGATAGGGATCTGAGTAATAAATGAATTTGTTTAATTACTGACCACATTGTGGGACATTATAGAACCATATTCCACAGTTTAGTTTACGAGAACTAATCCAACTAATAAATGAAACAGTAATCTTGTTCCTATTTTACCTATGCTAGAATCTTTTTTCTATTATGAATGGTCAGAATATTCAATAATATGAGTCTACTGCAATTGTGATAAGTTGGATAGGACCAATAAGCTAGGTATGGCAATTGCAATAATTGCAGTTGTTGCCGTAATGACATAAGTACAGTACACGTTCAAGCAAAGAAACATCATGAGACTGGAACGCGGAGCACATGATGCCACGTGTGATGGTTCAGATTGCCATTTGTATATAACACAGTCCGGCAAAGGATTTGACGATCATTCACCAGAGTTTAACAAGATCTATATAAAGGGATTCTGTGCAGCAACTCATAATCAAGGAGGTAGTGACGCAGATGATGCAACATTCGATTGTAACAACGACAATAACTAATTCTTTACTATAACGAAAGCTCTAACAGATCCTGTTGTGCAAGACGCGGCAGGCAGTATTAATAATTTCGACGTTAAATCCGTTCAACTATCTACAAACATTCTGCCATAGAAACTACATACCTTTGGTCTGGCCTTGTCTTTGTTCTTGGCGGATCAACTTGTCATTCTTTTCTTGGTATTAGATATATCTGGGAATCAGCAATGACTGGTTGCTTATTGCCAAATTTCAGAATTTACACCTGTGCATGACCTAATATGAAGCAATGTCTAAAGTATAGTCAATCTTCTCTCAAATAACACTCTATTGTAGTTCTCGGGTTTGGATTAGTGTTTCCTGATGTGTTTGCCGGCGAGGATATTCAAACATCATATTAAGACGAATAGTCAACCTCGATATGCTTTCTACCTAAGTTAAGGGCTCCAACAATGGTTGTAACTCTCCTCAGAGCGATAAGTATGCAATATCTATAGACATACTAAAGACGACTGCTTCAGTATTTACACGAGAATACTGTTCACTAATATTAAGTTGTGCAGTTTGTCTCAAAGATGAATTGCATAATTCATGAATCCCTACGAATACGGGAGTTCTGCCGGAACCTAGTACATATATGTAACGCCCAAGTGTCAAATGCCGGCAAACTGAATCGTCGTAATGCGTATCAATCCCTAATTCGTCGAAGTGTCACATTGTAGGACACTATCTAACGCGGGTGTACATATCTCTTCGGGACACAAGACTGTCACTATAAAACCTTAATTATTACATCCCGTCTAAATAAAAACCGGTAATGGCAAGTTCTTATGAGTTAGGAGCGACGATGCAATTTTGATACAAAAATCCTTGAAAATATGTGGTTCTACAATATTTCTGATATTTGTTATTTTGACATTAGTATCATCAATTACCACAGTTCCCTTTACGGATAATATTAGCATGGTTTTTGCAAAAAAAGACAAAGGCGGCGATAAGGGTTCTAATAGCGATAATGGTGGAGGAAGCAGCAGCGATAATGGTGGAGGCGGAGGAACAACAACTACGAAGGAAGGTAGCGGCAATAGTAATGGGGGAGGTAGCAGTAGTAGTGATGCCGGTAATACTCCACCTGCCCAGGCTCCAACAAACCAAGAAACCTGTCCTGATCGATCAACGCCTGATGCTAATGGTGATTGTCCGGCACAAACTACAAACAATTTAAACCCAAACCCAAACACAGACACAACCGGTCAATCACCTGATGTCAACAAACCATGTCCAGTATCAGAACAAATTCGCAATCCAGACACCGGATTATGCGAATCAGTTCAAGTCGAGGGACCTGCTAATAATGGTACAACTGTACCTGGTGTGACAGTGCCGCCTACTAATGGTGTGACAGTGCCGCCTACTAATGGTGTGACAGTGCCGCCTGCTAATAATGGTACAACTGGACCCAGTGGAACTGTGCCACCCGGGCTGAACGTAAGTGGCAATTGTAATGCGGTAGCACTTAGTGATGCGACAAACAATTCTAGCTCTGCATCCTCAGCAGCAGTCACCTGCAATAATAGTGTAGTTAATAAATACATATATCAGCAACATCTCACTCAGACTCTTTCTCAAATTCAATCGGCTATTGCTAATAAAGGTCCTATAATTCAGTCAGATAACATGAAACTAGATCAGGCTCAAGTAATCGGGACAAATAACATAATTGTCGTTGGAGACTTTTCTCCATTTAGGATAGTTGGCGGACACATATCTGCTAATCTACCTAAGGGGAACAACATTCAGATTGTAGTTGGAGAAATAAGCACAACAGGGGTATTATCCAAAGCAGTACCATTACCGTTAGTTAAAGCTAGGGATCTGACCATACATGATACACTATACACTACTAGCCTAGGTAATATCATACAAGGAAGAGATATAGTTAATGGAAATACGGTAACAATTAACTCCCCAAATATTATCATGTTATATAATGTTGGAAAATTAGTAACAACCTCAGGCTCCAATAGCGTCGCATATACCGCCATAATTGCCTAAGTCTCTTATTCTTATTTTATGGATAAGAAGTATGGTGAAAAATGAGGAACACCTGGACTAATCAAAGACTTTTAGTTTTAATACATGTGATATGCACTTGAGAGAGGATTCAGCTCTTCTTATGCTTTCACCGTACCGTATCTTTCTGCATTTTATCATCTGATGGCTTTCGAAGATATTTACTGAATATGCAATAAAGGTATCTACGTGTATGGAACATAAAGAACAAATTTTGCGCCCCGATTAGGATTTTATTATAAGATTAAAATATCATATAGCATAATGATTAATACATACATAGTTATCTAATCTTCTTGTAATATGCAAAAAGATAATGATAATAGCGGAAGAATAATAACTTCAGTAGAGGTTGTTGATGTACCACCCATAGAAACTGAAAGTTATGTAACAACGTCTACACCAAATGAATTAGCAGCAGGTGTAACACAACTTACTAACGAAGAAGTATACCAATTTTTTAAAGGCAGAAATTTGGCGTTCTTGTCTACTTTATCAAAAGATGGCTCTCCACACATCACTCCAGTTTGGGCAGAGATGGTCGACGATTTGATCTTAATAAATACCTTTGAAACTTCGGCAAAAAATAAACATATAACAGATGATAAAAGAATAGCCCTATCTGTTGTTGAACAGAACAATCCATTTAACATGGTGTCAATAAAAGGAAGAGTAATCGGGCAAACAACTGACGGTGCAGATGAGCATCTTAAAAGGCTTGCCAAAAGATATCTTGGAATCGGAAAATATTACTATCGAAAGCCAAATCATAAGCGAATTATAATCAAGATTCGCCCAGAAAAGATAATGGGCCTTTCAATCCATCCTGCATTTTATTTCCTTGCGTATTCCCCATGGACCAAATGAATACTTTTTCATCTTAGATGATTTCGCTGCTTCGCCTAAGATGAAAAATTAATGCTGTTACGCCTGGTAGATTTATAAAATTCATATAATCTGAGGTTTCAATGCAAATCTTGGGAAAAAATTGAAGGAAACTGATGGAAATAAAATTAAAAAATAAACATACGAAGAGTCGTCTTATATTGACTGGCTTTTTGTCTATTCCAAATCTCGATAGACCTAACCAAAAATTAGGTATATGTCTTATTTTTTATAACAGATTTAAGGGTACTATGAATATTAAACTATGTGATGATAACATTGTGCAACTAGTGCAAGAATATATGTAGTATTCTACGTCGTGTTCAAGTTTTGGTGAAAAAGAAAGAAAAGAGACCCATGCACTTTCGGATCTTAATAATTATGTATTTTGTTCGATCATCTTTAGTATAGACATGTCTAAACCTAAAACATCGAAATTTATTTATCCCATCAACATATATAAGTTACGATTGTCATTTGTGATAATTGTTACAGAAAAATGAAAAAAAAATTTATTGTATCGAGGATTGAAGCCTCGCAAGATGGAAGCCCTTACGTTTATGTTGGTTTTACTGATCCAAACTCTTCTAGTGAAGATAGGTTACAAAAACAACCTCAAAGTCCATTCGGTGCCAAAGCATTTGCTTTCACCTCGCCAGAAGATTTAATGAAAAATTTACCCAAAGCGATGTCAAATATACTAGGTGGAGGCGGATTGGGAGGCATGGGACTTTCTGAATCACCTACGTTCAAGCTGAGTATGAGAGAGTACGAAGACACCGGTCTAAGAGTAGGAGATGCTGTTACTATACAAATAGAGAAAGCCGAGACCTCAGGCATATGAAATTCCATTTTTGGATCTTTGAAGCTTAGTTAATTAATTAGGTGTAGTTTCATTTAGAAGTACTTTAAAGACATTTCCGTGATTATTAGAATTTGAAATAACGATTGTAACTGCAATTTTCGTTTAGACTCTCCTTGAGTACTGTGTTAATTGTATCCAAAACTTATTTCCAAGTCGTATCCACATTATCTTTAACTTCTGAAGATACAAAGGTTGAAAGTGTTGCCTAGTCAACCACCTCGAACCTATATTTTTCAATATTAAATTCTTAAGACATAAAATGGCTGGTAATGTGTGGGTTATTCACAATTAATGGACAAGAAAATAAAGAGAAAATTCTAATAAATAACCATAGATATATGTGATCATAGTAATTTGGACAAGAGATATTTAAATATTTGATATTCTCAATGTATAGCTTAATGAATAAAATGATAACCCGATCCACGGTGATAAAGGTTGTTGTGGCTCTTACGATAACGGTAATTATTGCACAAATTGAGACAGTTAGTATAAGCCAAGCCCAACAAATGAGCGCAGAAGAGAAGAAGAGTTTTTGCAACCCTAATAATCCACGCTTAAAATTTGTCAATTCAACAGAATCAAAGTTATGTGGCATTCCAGCTACACCATCACCATCACCATCGGCAAATACTACAAATCCTTCAAATTCGGTAAATCCACCGTTACCTAAACCAAACCCATAGCTATAGCGCCGCAACACAATTTTTTTTATGTAGTGATTATATTTTTAGGTAACATAATTTTCAACAATTGATTAATCAACAAAGTGGATAGAACCTAGAACCAATAGCCAAGCATGGCATTTTATATATTACATGACGACAGAAATTTTATGGCAAATCATTTCTTTTATAAGCATGATTTCGTATTTACTAGAATTTATAATTCCCAAATTTTAGTTAGATGTTTAATGTGCGATATTCATTTCTGTAACACATGTGGTAAAACTTGTACTTCAGAGTTGATTCAACTTCCATCAATAATATAATTAGAAAAGGAATGTCCACAATTGAGTTAGATATCAGTTCTAGAGTTTGCTTCTAATTCTCAACTTCTGTACTTCTAAATTCTGGCTAATATATATACGAGATATCGAATAGCAATCGGTATTATAATTAGAATAATGGCTATTCCTATACTTAACTTTCTATCTGCTACTATGGCAATAAAAATGACAACCAAAAAAATTATAAATGCGCTAAAAAATATACTAAATAATCGTTTAAACTTTATTGTCGTATTCTCAAATGATCTCATTGGTATTATAATTATTGCTACTTGGTGGATTTCTGTGCCTCCATTAGAATTTTCATGTTATAAAAATATCTAATCATTTTATGTCGACTAGAGTATATTGTAAACATTATGATTTATCCCAACCTATATGTTAATAGGTATGATATAACTTTAAATTACGTAAGATTTACACAAACATAATGTTTTGTCGTTCACGATCCACCATTTATAGCTGGTGGCAAGTCATTATTAGAACTAAATCTATATCAAGTTCTAGACTATTATAGATTGGGGCTTCTTGTGCATTATGAGAAGATACTTCAAAAAGAACATTGGCATCTTTAGATGAGATGCTATACTATCTAGAAGACACTGTGTTCGGTACTTTGACTCTGCTATCTGGAAAAATTACTATAGTACTGTAATGACAGATATTCTTCAGAAGTAACACTCTTGTTGTACTGATCAATAGCTAGTCTTATACATTTAACGCAATTGCGATAAGAAAGAACAGAACCTAGAATGCAAAAAATTAGAATTTTTGATGTTATAAAATAATCAATACAAGTAATGTATCTCATGATTGGTGGCGATAAATCATGTTGTAAGAATCCAATATAAATGTGCCAGTCATTGATCCCCTCGCATAGATGCCATAGTCTCATTCATTATCTCAGCAGAAGGCATTTAATAAGACTAGAACAAGACCATATTATGAGACTCGGAATAAAGGTTATCATTTTCCTAATACGTAGAAGATAATAAGATCTTGACTGTTGTGATGGAATCTATGCTTGGTAGCCGCCGGTACAAAAATGAAGATTCCTTGTTTAACCGGATGATCCTTGCCGTTTATTTCAATATACCCACTTCCTTTGATAACATAATATACTTCATCGACCGAATGCGGTTTTTGTGTATCATCCTCATTAGGATGCAGCAGTATGATACCAGCTTCTATTCCAGCAGTACTTATAAAGTCCCTGAAGTATCCGCCATGATCTTCTAGTTCATAAAGTAGATGGTCCAATTCATAAAGTTCTTGCACATGAACAGTGGGATGCAGACTAATTATATTTTTATCCTTTCCTGAAACTTAATTGTATGATGACAATAAAAGCAACTAATTACACATAAGTGATCAGGAATTTTGTAAAAACGTTAGAGATTGAAGTCTACTAATCTACTAATTTCTATTATTCGTATTCTAAATTTTGAGAAAAGGTAGAGAATGTAGGCTAAATATATAACAAAATCAAATGTCTATCGATTATTCTCAACTACAATTAATTTTTAATTCATCTAGGACAATTTCCTTCAATGTCTTTCTTTCACGTGTACTACTAAATCTCCCCTCAGTCTTTCAGGAAGTGTCCTAGGACCATCCTGATATCCAATTGCAATCATGACGTCTATTTCAAATTCCTTTGGAGTTTTTGAAAATTTCTTTGGCCATTTATACATTAAATCATTGTATACAATTACTTACCATTTTAATTACTGTTGCTTCGCTAACTATAATCCTCAACCTTCAATTCTCTTCTATTATTGTTAAGTTATAATGAATGATAAATTATAATCATTGATATACTTTTAAAATAAAAATAAACAATGACTCTAATATAGACTCCAGAAGAAATTAATAGATCAAGAATCGTACGGCAAAATGATAGTAGAAAAATGGCGAATTTATGTAAGTTAATTCGCTTCTAATTCTTTGATTCTCTCTGTTACTCCTTGAGTTTCCTTCTCCAGATCATTTTTGTATTCTTTTAGTAATGCTACACGTTCTTCCTTCGTAAGAAAACTTCTTACATTACGAGAACTTGATCCACAACAGCCATATGTCAATTATGTTCCACCCCCTCTCTTGTCTTTATGCATATCGGATATACGATATATTGTTAAGGGCATATTTATATATATCGGATACCCAATACATTATACAAGGCGTGTCAAGAAAAGATAATAGCGGCCATTGCTGTGACATGCGAGGGATGTTGGGATTTCTAATTCTTTTCCTGTTATCAAAAAAACCGATGCATGGACAAGAGATTGCTGAAGAGATTGCAAAAAGAAAAGGAGAAAAACCAAGTCCAGGCACAATCTATCCTGCATTGAAAAATCTTCGAGAAATGGGATTTATTGTTGAGGATAAAAGTGATGGTAAGATCATAGTCTATACTCTAACACAGACTGGAAAAAACGCACTCGTAATCGCAAAAAGGCGATTCGTAAAGACCTTTCTTGGAGTATTTCCTTAAGTTCAGAATACAAAAATAATTGAAACTTGATAATTATTTATTTGCATGTCTCTAAGTATCTTTTGACCTATGGAAACACATTTCAGTCACAATCGTTAAATGGCCTGATCTTGTCAAACAAAATATGCCTTAGAAGTGGCTGAATTCACAGAATATTTGATCCAAACAATAATTATGACTAATGACCACTCGATAGACTTGCCTTGTGGGAAAGTTATATTTAATACTCAACAGTAATAGAACACGATTAATAATATGCGTAAACAAGTTATTATTGTTCGCAAAGATTTGGGAATGAGCTGCGGTAAGATTGCAGCCCAAGTTGCGCATGCTGCAATTATGGCAATGGAAAGGACCGGCATATTTGATATGCAGGGAGTCACAGCGTGGAAACGTGATGATGGACAGATTAAGGTCATATTAAAAGTAAATAGTTATACCGAATTGAATGATTATTTTATAAATATAATTAATGCAAATTTGCCTGTAGTAAAGATTCATGATGCCGGACGAACTCAGTTAGAGCCAGATACTGTTACCTGTATTGGTATAGGGCCAATTTCATCAGAACGGATAGATCCAATTATAAAAGATCTCAAATTGTTATAATTTTCTCAGTATTAAACACTCATTTAGATATTATAAGGTTAATGTGTTATGAGGTTATCCAGATCCAGCTAGTTAATTGCGATTTATTTAATTAAGGGGGGTTCAATGGTATTTCTCATTTAGCTTTTCTAGTCTTTTTATATTATCTTTGTTTATTGCCTTAAGATGAAAAGGTTGCTTATAACTATTTGTTACTCCAGATAAGACCATGTCTATGATCCTGGACTCAATTATATTAAAAATCAGTCCAAGTTGTCTATTATTCAACAGCAAATGGCATTGAATTTATGTAACATTTTAGCATGCTCATTACATAGCCTCTTACTTTGTATTTGTGAATATATCAGTTCTTCTTGCCAGTGTGCATTATAAAGTCTGCAATTAATATCATTACAGAAAGGATTTCCTTCAGTTATAAAGAAAAATAATGCCTGAAGAGCATATCCAACCGCTGCAAAGTTTATTCTATAATCGCCATAATCAAGATATTTTTCTTTCTCACTAGATGATGAGTTGGAATTATTTTCGTCACCATCACCACCTATGTCGTTAGCCGCTACCTGCAGTTGCTTTATGTACCATTCCCTTGGTTTGGCAGGTGCTTCAATAATACCGGTTGTAGAAATAATTGAAGGACTGCCTCCTAGAATGGTTCTTGCATGATAGCGCCAGTCTTCTTCGCTAAAAGTACATACTAATCTATCTTCAAATACTATATGCACATGATCAGTATTCGACTCATCTTCATTGATCATTGTTTCAAATAATCTTTGCATCCTAAACCCATCGTATAATATCAATTCTTTATACTGTTTTTTGGTACTGCTATTACTACCACTAATACCATTAGGAATTAGATACATTGGAAAATTCTTCTCATAATCAACATTTTGATCTAGTTCTCCTTGAACTTTTACTCTAGGTTGTTCGTTGAAAGGTTTCTTGACATCAGATATAATGATGGACACTAACTGCTCTGCAAGTACATTATCTATATTAATCAAAAAATGAGGCCTTATGTCTATCTTAATGCCAGTGAAATATTTTTGTAGTCTTCTCACTATAAAGTTAAGGTCTAATGTGTCTGCCTCATTGCAGTAAACATGAACATTTCTAAATTTTAACATTGTTTGCAATCTATTCAGTACATGATGATATATTTGATGTCTGGCTGCAGACGCCAGAGATATACGATTGTATTGTTAGTAAGGTTCAATCCATACTGATTGAATGTGAACTGAATACTTGGATCGGTGGCAACTTAGCCAGCATCACCTCCAGCTAGCGTTGTTATTGTGGATGTCGAATTCGAAGTTGTGAGTCTAGGTGCTATCTGTAGAGCCATATTGTGATCATTGTAAAACATGTCATATATGGGGGCCACTGTAGGCGGGGATCACAAGGAAGTCCAGTGACATCGCGTAAGTAGTCAGGTTGGGCGAATGGCTTGCCTTTGGCAGCATCCCGCCACACGATCTGTTCGGTGTAGATGAACGCTGTAAAGGCAGCAAAGCAACTGTCTAATCGTACTGAATCATATTCGTCAGAGTTGGACCTGTCACAAATTGACTCGTCGTTCAGATTGTCGGCACAAAGACTATTCTAAAACTTAGACATAATGAACCTGTACTAAGAATTGGAGGATGGAAGATTTGTGTACACTATTGCATCTGTCTCATTATATAATCTGCCACTATATGGCTATTGCAGTAGAAAAACTTGATTATATGAGAAGAACTACAAACTCGGATCTCTGGCCTATCGTGGGTAAATGTCCTCTTGATAGTGGGGATAATTTGTAACGGATCGCGGCAGTACTCTCAGTATCTTTATGAGCTCAGTTGATTATCTTATTGTTGTTAAGCGATTTATATTTTTAGTATTTAATGCATTCTCAACTTGTCGATTTAGATATTAGTCAAAAATTAAAAATTTAATACATAATTATAACAAAACTATAGATGTATTTGCATATCATATTCGCTATTATCCGATCAACACCTCACATTGGTTGTGCACTCTGGTTTGATTGCCCGCTACGTTTCCACCTTACTCTCACTAAAGAGATTTTTATTGCAAGATATATACCAAACCCTGTGAGTATCCAAAGAATCGTTGCCGCTACTACATTATGCTCGAGTAAGTATATAATCGCAAAAACGAGTGTCACACCTGCATACGAAAATACTATAATTGGCAAGTACTTTGTAACTTTCTCGGCAATTTCGATAAGTTGTACTGTTAGCTTCACGCGATCTGAAGTAGAATTAACCATAGTTATTTACTATCATAACTATAATGGTTAAAAATGATATTAAGGTTATCGGAACTCCTTAATTTACTCCAAAATACTAACGTAGTCACATTCAGACTAAGCCTCTCGGAGCCTGTTTTCTTCTACCAATGAGTCTAGCTTATTTCCAATTTTGAATTTTAGCAAATTTATATTGTACGATGAATTTTCCTACATTACGTCCTGTACGTAGAGTTATTAATCCTTTAAAATACATATTAGATATCATCTAACACTATCATTTGAGATCCAAATTGGCGCTTTCGATCATCTGTAATCTCTGATAATATACCCTTAAAAGTCTATAGAATGGTAATATTAATTAATTTGGATTAAGTGGAAATTAAATGAATAAATAGTACTATCTGTCCTTTAAACAAGAGGTACAAGTAACTATGATTATCTTTTCGTTACTGTTTCGATAATCAATCTGAAGCAATGTCTCACGTAGAATCGATTGCCTAAACCCTTTAGAAGACAATAATCTTCTTGACGCTTGTTGGTCATACCGACAAGCGAATCTTTGTCGCGTCGGACATCAACCCATAACGTGACCCAACAACAAATAGGGTAAGCAGCTGCCATTTGATAGTAACGCAGTCCAAATTAGACGAGTTCTTTATTGTACTATCTTCATGCAGCTGAACTCAATATTGGATTACTCTGTTTGTGAGGTTGATTTCCTTCTGCCTCATATCAATTTTGAGTTGAACCTTTGCTTTTATACAGCTTCCTGTCAGTGGTAACAACCCACTTTTGTGTTAGTTAAGGATTATTACGAGTCTATGTACCCATTTAGATATGGAGTCCTACCCACACTGACTGCTATGGCTGGTTCGTTTAATTCCATTCTTTACGTAAACCAATCAGATAACGGTGGCCCCAGAATGGTAATAACACTATACGATCGAGACTGGTCGTCGTACATATTTGTTATGAATAATATCAGTACACTGTCAAGACAAAGAATGAGAAGTAAAGACGTGTACGTCTAACATTAAGATGATTAGAATCCTGTCGGGAAAAGAATGACTGCCGGATTCAAAACCCTGATTATCAAATCTTTGTGGCACCAGCCTTATCCTGAATGGGAAGCCTGTTATGCCATTAACTTACAACAAATAAGTATTACTGTGAACATTGTTTAGACCTCTACGATCAATTGTATTGCCATATAATAAGAATAAGACAGCAGTAAGTTAATGAGATGTGATACTAACGATGTCAACCTTAAGTGTAATAATCACTAGCGATAAGAGTGAGATTTTATCAAGTCCAAAAGTTCGACGACTACCTATTGCTATTTGCCAACCCTGGATTTCTGTCCAGATAATCAGCTATCTCGTCGAATGTCGCACCAGAATCATTCAACTCTATTAGTAATTCTTTACTAAGACCGGCCTGTCTCAATGCGACCAATGCAGCATATAATTTTCTTTCTGCGTTAGTGATACATTTGCCATCCCAACCATAATAAGACATGATAACACCCATAGCACATCTTCCACCAAGTCCATCTGTATATTGCCTTCTGATCTGTGTAAACTGTTTTCCATACGACCGTAATATTTGAGAAACAGATGATCCTTGGTTCGGCTGTTGACTGATTGTACTAATATCGGGTTCATGGGTATGTTGCTCGATATTCTGTATCAACTGCTTTTTATATGTCCGTAATATTTGAGAAACAGATGATTCTTGCTTTAATAGTTGTTGCTGAGCCATAGATTGCCAATAAATAATCACAAACAAACTATTTAGGAGCTACGTTTACTAAATTTCTATGGAAATGGTGTGGACTCATTTTATACATTTGCAGGAATCTAGGGTTCAGTGGGATGTAATACACTATGTATGTAAGCTATTATCGCTCAGTTATGTCACCTAATTATTAGTCGTCATAATCAGATAGGTAGAATTCACTCATAAGAATATCACCTAGCCAAGTTCTCGCCAGGCATTACATTAGACCAGGAATCACTTGAGGAATACATTATTCCAATGACGCACGATGATGTCCTTTTAATTCATCTGATAAACTCTGAAATGATCTAGTCAGGTCCTTAAAGGCAATAATCAGCTCTTTTAAATTTTGATCCGACTCAGTATCCTTTTTATTTTTAACATAGACTGCCAAATTCGTTGTATTATTAATAATATTAGTTTCGTTGACCTGTATGGAGACAGCTCTGATCCTATCTCCAGCATTTTGCACTCTTTCAAATACAGTACGCATCAATTCGATATTGTTAGCCATTTGAGGCTCTTCTATAAAATCGGTAATTTCTTGTACTATTGACGCAATTTCTTTGATCTTATGCAGGGATTTTATCATCCCCGGTGATCCAAACTCAGTGATAAGTCTCACGCTATCAGAAGATATTTCTTTAATGTCACTAAGCCTCATAGTGTTAGATAATAGTGATACCTGGGAATAATTAAAGTTATTTTACGGCTTAGAACATATCAATTAATTATTTTGCTCTATCTTTATATTGGGCCTACCTTTTGCATTCAGGATTTTACTAGTTTCTCACTATAGCCTTATAATTTATGTAAACTTGTTGATAAGTTTAATATTAAGGGTTATAGGATGATGAGCTAGATTACACACAACGAGGATATAATCTGGTACTTGCCGGTACTGCGATTCTTATTGTGAGAACTATTTTAATGGAAATGACATTTATTATATTAAAACAACAGAACTATCACCTCATATTTATTTTTGTCCAACACATCAGAATATAATTTTTGTTATTCAATGCAGTAGCATCATTAAGATAAATATCCAAAGCCGATATTGAAGCAACTAATAGTATTGTTATATCATGCTAGGCTGATAAGAGCCGCGCATATATTACTTAATATAGTAACATAGTCGCATACAAGTAATGATAGAAGACATTTTAACAGATAGTATTATTGCTGAGTTAGATGTTGTAATTAGACATCTAGAAGTTATGTCGCTTAAAAAAAATTCTTGAAATAGATAAATATGTAAATATTGTCATATTTAATATAACCAGGGGATCAATTGAATTGTGTTTAGAATGATGTTCAATGTTAGTCAATTTTCTACCATTTATTGGTGAACAAAGAACTTCCAAAAAAAAGTAGTTGTATTTTCAAGATCCCGAAGATCACTCAGAATAAACATAGAATTATGAGACATTATGGAAAAGACCGTGATATTTGCAGGAAGAGAACTACCTACCATCACGTATAAACGGAAGCAGTAATTGATAAAGTGAATAGTCTATCAGAGTTGCTCAATTAAACATGACTAAAATAACCTCCAGGAAATTTGCAAGTTGTTATATAGGATGTTGCCATATGTTATAATCCATGCCTATACCAGTGACGAAAGCATGTTATAGTATAAATAGAGATAATCTATCTTCTGAAATTCAAGCTTCAAATTATTCTGAAGATGGAATGGTGATAAATCTCTTCTCTAGGCATAATACTTTAGAAGAGTATATGCAGCTTTTGAATTCATCCAAAAATAAGAACTTGGCATCCCGATGCACTGAGGTTGGATAACTAGCCTGACCAGCTATGTTCTTTATTTATTTATTTATGCAGCATAAAATTTCCTTTGGATATGGGTCCGAATAATTATTAATTAATTCTATAGCGAGCCTAAATTCTAGATCTACGTCTGCTCTGTTCACGATAATCCTTAAGTTTCTTCTGCTCAGATACAATATTTGAATCTATTTTTCTATGATCTAATAATACTATGGCTCATCCCTACTGAACTGCCTTATTTCTTGATTGTGTTCATTATCACAGAATGATGCCCATTAACCAGTGTTAGGATTTCTTCCTAGCCCATCAAAGATTTTTGTATATTGTCTCAATATATTGCAATAGTTCTACCAAAACGCAATATTACTACTCTAGTATGAATTTATCAATTATACTTCTGAATCGTTTGGCATTCCAGTAACATATAAACCTGAGTGTGCCTCCTTTTCTAAATGGTGTAATCTATCCATGTTTGTATCAAATCGTACCCCGCATACAAAGCATTGAAAATCAGAAGGTATTTTTGGATAATCTTGTGGTACACTTCGTTTCGTATTCGGGCTGTTATCATTACATCCATTTTCATATTCATCTGAAAAATAATGTCTCATTCCTATACGCCCTATCATTTGGTGTACAAGTTGACGAATTTTCATTTGCTTTACAATAAATAATAGGAATTGGTATTATAAAAATATATATTGTTAGATGAAATCTTCAATAACATGTTCGTTTTGTAAATATTACAAAATTATTATATAATTAGTAACCAAATAATATTAAAAACATAAAAATTTTGTGTGTGCATGATGTAAGCTACAGGTTTAATCTTTATAGAAATATTGAATTATCAGCTTTTCAAAATTTTCCGTAAGCTATTGGAGGCTGGCGTACGCGTTACTGCAGTCCGATATCATGGTACCATCCACGACTTTGGAATGTTGAATGCGATTACTGAACGATCCGGCGCCGAGGGGAGCAATCGAACAAACTTCCAATACGCTAAAAATGGTATTGTCAAATTAAGACGAGACTTGGAAATGATTAGATAATAACAGCAAAAGTATACGGAGATTGCTGTACAAAATCATTTACTGCACGTCGATGTCAACTTTTTAATTGTCGTTCATTTGCAGTAAAATAGTACTAGTCTATCTAATTAAATTACTCTTTCTGTTTCACTTTTAAATTAGGTAAAGGTGTTTTTGATTTTGATTTCCATGTTCCTCTATACGTTTTCAAATATGTGTATTGGTTTAGCGAAAGTTGCCTCAAATAATCAAAACATCGCAAATGAGATTGAAAACTCGTACAGTAGGCACGATTGTATTACCATCGCCATAAGGGATTATAGACCAGAATGGCAAGCGCTTGGCCCACGATATTATCTGGAGGGGCAGACATGAAATCCCAGCGGACTTGTATTGGCAGGTTGCTGCGATATGTATAATAGAAATGCTGATGAGTTTGTATTATGCAAAGATTATTACTTGTTCACAGCACGAGAAGGGCGTTCCAATCAAAGAGGATATGCAGGAGTAAAAAATGAGCCAGAAATCACAAGATCTACATAACAGTAATAATAGAAGTAAGACTGAAAATCAAAAAGGTGTTCTAGGCATCCATCATGTTACTGCCATAGCTAGCAATCCTCAAAAGAATATCGATTTTTATACTCAAATATTAGGCCTTAGATTAGTCAAGTTAACAGTAAACTTTGACGATCCAACAACATACCATCTCTATTTTGGTGATGAGATAGGGCGCCCCGGTACAATCCTTACTTTTTTTCCATGGGCAGACGCACCCAAAGGACGCAGGGGAACCGGACAAGTGATCACTATATCATTCTTGATTCCTATAAATTCAATGAAATATTGGATAGATCGATTAAAGAACCAAAAAATTGAATTTCATGGTCCAATAAAACGTTTTGGCGAAAGTGAAGAAGTACTAACCTTGTCTGATCCGGACGGACTAGAATTGGAGCTTGTATCCCATAATTCAGCAGAGCATGCAACTCTTAGCGTATGGAAGGAAGGTCCTATTCCTATTGAATATGCTATTAGAGGTTTTTATTCTGTAACATTGTCTGAAGAAGGATATGAACGCACAGCCGGTGTTTTGACAGATGATTTGGGCTTTCGGCTCATCGGTCAAGATGGAAATCGCTTTCGTTACCAAGCAATAGAAAATAAAGATGGTGGTGATTATGGCGTGGTCTACCAAGGATCCAACATAGTTGATGTACTTTGCCTACCATATTCACAGCCCGGGTTTATGGGTATAGGAACAGTACATCATATAGCATGGCGTACGCCTACAGATGAACAACAACAGCTATTACGCAGTAAAATAATCAGAGCTGGATTGAATGCAACACCTATAATCGATCGTATTTATTTCCACTCAGTGTATTTTCGTGAGCCTGGCGGTATACTTTTTGAAATAGCTACAAATCCTCCTGGATTTACAATAGATGAAAAAGTAGACGAACTTGGAACACACTTGATGCTACCTAAATGGCTAGAATCTGTACGTAAAGATCTGGAGAATATCCTGCCCAGAGTAAATTTATCTAAGGAGAAACCAAAATGAGCGACAGTAATAATCCTCAGCTAGGATTCATTCATCGTTTTATATATCCTACAAATTCTAATGACCTGAAGGGAACACGGGATGGACAAAAAGCGAGGGAAAAAATATCTTCAACCACTTTTCTTTTACTCCATGGTACTGGGGGAAACGAAGAGGATTTAATTTCCCTTGCATACGAGTTAGACCAGTCAGCAGCAATATTGAGTCCTAGGGGGAAGGTGTTAGAAAATGGTGTTGCGCCTCGCTTCTTTCGTAGACTAACCGAAGGCGTTTTCGATGTAGAGGATTTAAAATTTCGTACCAATGAATTAGCAAACTTTGTAAAAAATGCTTCTAATACATATGGTTTTGATATGGATCACTTGATTGCTGTAGGTTATTCTAATGGCGCCAACATAGCATCTAGTATGCTACTACTTCGCCCAGAAGTCCTTTCTGCTGCTATCCTATTTCGTGCCATGGTTCCACTTTTACCACAGGTACTGCCGGATCTTACCAACAAGCATATTTTTATGTCCTCTGGATTACACGATCCAATTATTCCAAAACAAGAGACTGAGCGCCTTATAGGTCTATTTAAAAAAGCTGGTGCAAAAGTGTCTTTGCACTGGCAAAATAGTGGCCATGAATTAAGAATGAATGAGATCAATACAGCAAGAGAGTGGTTATCTAACCTTGCTTTTTTGTAATTAGATAATGTACAGCAGCTGTACACCAAGGCTGCAACTGTACTTTGAACATCTATAAGAGCGATTGTCATCCTCTATGAATGCATAATGGATAATCATGTAGCTAATCACTAGCATTTCAGAGCAATAATAAGTCTGTTCTATAGCGGTTTAATATTGACTTCACTGCATTTAGTTAAAATTAAAAAATATCTATAAGAAGGTAACTAAGTTAAGTGTATTAGTATCGGTTGTATTGTTATTTTTTCCATAGATGTAGTCATACTCGATCCTGCCACGCCTGTTTGTATGATTGGGGTAACGAATATTCCTATCTTAGAGAATCCAATAGCGTCGTAATAGCACTTAATCCAAATGACTTGATAACAATTTTTAGTCTTTACTATCATTTGCTTATATGTCAGTCATTTGATTATTCATAACTCTAAAGAAGTCAAGGAAATTCTGCAAATAGAATGTGGAAAAGAAAAAGGAGTTGAGGTTTAACCTGCCCACTTTGAGATATGTAGAACTTACTGAAAGCCAACTATATCAGAAGTTTCATCATTATACTGATATAACAAGTAGCATTTCATAACACACTTATTTTTGTAATAGCTTAAAGACATGGTTCCCGTTACCAGTTCTAAAGTAATGCGTTATCCACAGGGACGCAAGTGGTTCTAGAAGCCTAGCTTCCTCGATTCCCCCTATATCTATTGTTTCCCAACCAAATTGTATGAGGATATTATCTGTGACCGTTTTTTTAGCCTGGTCATCATTTCCGCAAATAAACATGGTAGGCGGGCCACCAGGAAAATCTGGATGTATAAAGTGCGGGTTTCCAACAATATTGAATGCCTTTACAACTTTTGACTCTGATAACATGCGTTGAACCGTCTCGCCAGCAGAGTCTGTATGACCTATTGCTAGCCTCGGTGGCATTCCTTTTGAAAAGTCCAAGGGGTTGGTGACATCGATCACAATTTTGCCGGCAAAATTCTTAGGATTAGCCATCTTTATCGCTTCAGCTGTTCCATCCCACGAAGTTGCGAGTACATTCAGCTCGCCGAATGACGCTGTTTCAGCAAATGTTCCAGATGATGCTCTTTCCATATCATGTTTGTCTGCCCACTCGATTACTTTCTTTTGATTTGGATCTCGCGATCCAATTTTAACTGTGTGTCCCAATTCAATAAAGCCATCAGCTAATCTCCTTCCAACATCCCCAGATCCTATTATTCCAATTTTCATAGTAAATCTTCTCTATTCATGGATTCATAATTATTATTATTGTTATGCAATCAAAATAAAGTAGTTGACCTTCGAGGGTGCTGGTAAGAGGGCTATTGTTAACTAAGGATGAAATACAGCATATGTAACATCGGCCCATCCCTACAGTCACTTCTATACCTTCTGCATAGTACCGAATATAACTTATTTAATTAATGAAACTAAAAAATACAGTGGTCTAACAAAGCAAATTGGTGTTAACTAGATAGGCCACAAAGGACAAATCTAGTTTTAGCTTCATATCCATCAAGACATACTCGTACAGTAATGTATATTCATGTCTCATTTACACCTGATGCTTGAGCTTTGGCAAATTTTATTCAAACAGGTTCTGGCCTAGAGATAGTTGAACAGCAGTTTGATATGTATGTGTTTGCGAGCGCATGGTCGGAGAATGTGCAGCTAAATAGCGGACTGCCGCCAATATAAAGTGATACTCCTTTATTTTGTGTTTGTTTTTAGAAGAAGATAATGATCCACTTATGGTAGAGCATTGTTTAAGTGCAGCCTCAGTCATTTGAATCAAATGAAAGTTACGATCCTCTCGTAACAATAATGTTCCAATCAAATTCATAAAAAAATTGCTGTTACCTGTAGAGTTATGACCGTAATGGTCGGCAACTAACTGTGCTACTGCATCTACTTGCTGTTGTTTATCTAGTAGCGTTGATAGCTTTTCTTCAACTGCAGTTTGTTTCTCCTTATTATTGAGAGTACTAGAAGTATTATTCAGTTTAGGTATGGGAGCTGGCGGTATGTTGAGAAATCTATTTAGGTATATCCGCATTGCGGCATCAAACACGCCTCGTGTTAGTTCATGTAGTTGAATATTAACAGGATATTGAGATTGAATTTTACTACTCTTAGATGCAGATGCAGATGCAGAAACACGTCTCATACATTGATGTGCAGCATTGGCAAACGTAAAGGTATGAAGAGCAGCATCCCAATCTGTGAATTCATTGCGTGTGTTAAAGTGATCTATTCTCAGAGCAGCTGCATATGCCACTATCTCTGCCAGCTCCTCTCCGGACACTCCGTGTCTCAATGCATCAAGTAGAACATTAACTATTAACTTAGGATCATCTCCTAGGAGGGTATCAATTAGGTCAATTTCAATTCTATTTTCTCTCCCCTTGTTTGTATGTTCTATCCTATCTCTTATTGCTCTCCCTTCTTCTAGGATATTTGGAAGTTCTTTGAATGAGTTCTCAAGTATAGCAACTAAATCTATAGGATAACGCCATAAGCTAGACTCTTCCATCCGCTCTGCATCGGCATATCCTGAGACAAGGCTACTTAATACTGAGACAACTAATTCTTTATCATTCCAACCAATGATATCTAGCGCTTCTAATGCTTTGTTAGTAAAATCCAAAGTATGTCCACCGCCTATAAATCTGTGATCTGTAGCTGCTGCAAAAAGTATATCTGCCAGTTGCACTGCATTTGCTTCTGCATGTATGGCTGTTACTAGACATCGTTCTGCAGCTGTTGCATTTCTTGATTCTATAAACTGACGAAACCATCTCTTAAGAGTCGATAGGTCAGGCCAAGGTTTGGGTAAAGGAGCAACTGTGAATCTAGGCGACATAGAAGCACAATCCTGAGACACTGCAGAAAGACCATGAAAGAGAGCATGCAGTTTATCATTTTTGTGTAGATATAGTTTAGCAATATTTATCATACAAGTATGGATTGTTAATCCAACTCCCCATCCAGACTGTTTGTACTTTGTTCCGAATTCAAGGCCTTTTCTAAAGGAGTAGTTGAAACCATCATAGACGGCTTTATTATCTCTTATTGAAGATTTAGAGAAATTCCGGTATGATAGAGGCAAGGATAATCCAATTATTGCCTTTGCTATTATTAATGAAATATTTCTTTTTAGACCCATATCTAGCATTATTTCATTATTGGAGGTTGTGGTAGACATAGCAGCTGTTCTGGTAGACGATTTATCTTCGATTGGGCCTAGTATACCTATCCAGATCTCGCTATTATTTCGAATTTGTATTGGGTACGATTCTACATCACCAGCCCACTGATCAAATGTTCCTCCATTATGAAGATCAAATCGTGCATGATGCCAGTGACACGTGAGAATACCGTCCTTAAGAGTGCCTTGACTAAGAGGAAAGCCCATATGAGGGCATCTATTGTCTAGAGCATAAACCTCGGAATTGTACGAAAAAAGTGCAATGGGATGTTTCTTGATTGATAATGAGAGACACTTACCTTCGGCTTCTATGTCTTTAACATCAGCTGCATATACAAAATGATAACCATGGTTGGACATTGTCTAAATTAGATCATATGTTTTTACCATAATTATTCTTATAAAGTTACAAAGTAAAATCTAAAAAAAGCTTCTGTATAGGTCATTCAGGCTCTGTTGGATTAAGTACTGTGTACACCGCTCCCTCCAGGGGTAACCTGATTTCTGTATTGTAAGCAGTGAGTGAGTATGACCAAGCCTTTGTGATGATATTCTTGCTCTTACGATGATCAAATTTATTTCAAGAATCTTCGAAATATAAAATAGGCTTTGAAGTCCTATCATTTTGATGAAAGCAAAAGCATATTGTCAATATAAAAAGAAAAAGATGTGAGGGAATTGGATATACTCATTTATCTAAAGGGGTGTGCGAATGTATAGACTTTCTGATTTGATTAGTCAGTAATCTAATTAAACCATTAGCTGAGGTACTAAAATCAATTACCAAACTCGTACGAAAGCAGTATCAAAATATTGGTCTACCAGCAGACCATTGATTGTGTCTCAACAATATCTAAACTAAATACATTTGCAATAGCGGCCATAGTTAAAACATAATGTGAGATGTGAACAGTTTTGCCGATCACAATCTCAAGTCTCATCTATTCTGGTCTACCATTCATCAAATCGTGTCAGTCTACCTAAACAGCATATGATGATGGAAATCTAATTATCAATTAATTCATCCATAAGAAGCCAATGGTGAAATCGTTTATGCTAGAGTAATACCGATAATAAGTATCAGATGAGGTACTGAAACACTTTAACACTATCAGTAAAGTATCTTAACGGTCTACCTACAAAACGAGGATCAAATAGAATTCTGTAAAAACTTGTGGCTTTGATTTTGGTAGACATACTATGACTGCTACATTAGACAATTAATATAAAGATAATAATCACCTCCTAGATTGCCGGCAAAATACAGTACTTTCTACTAAAGTACTGGTAGACCTCCACAATAGATTCAATTTACTAGCTGAATAACTCTTTTGAAAGCAGATTATCTGAAAGTTTCACTTCATTTGCCCTTTTGCGCGATATAACAGAACAATTACTAAGCGGGTATCATGATGGTTTGGTAAGTTATGAAAAACTGCAGTCATTAAGCAATACAAGAATCCAAGAACATAATTAGAATTATGAAATCCAACCGCCGCTTTTTTCTAGTCCTGTTATCCATAGACAGAAAGAGAAAAACAATCCAAGTAAAACTTGCCCTTCATGCTTTGTATCCTATTAGCAAAGCCATTTCAAGCCACTTCCAATAACAATCTACTTCCACAAATCCAATGTCTTTCAACCAACCTAACTGTATCTCCATTGGTAATAGTCTATTAGCTCTATCTTCCTTTTCTGGACTGTACCCGATCGCCTTGAGAAAGCGAACATGCAGTTCAACAGAGGGCGATGCAACATGTTCTAAATTACAAAACACTCCTGTTGGATTAATGATATCATAAATTTCTTCGTAGAGTTCGCGCTTGCGTTCATGTTTAAGATGGTGTATGGCAAAGCTTGATACAACAGCATCAAAATAACCTAAATCAGGTAGAGGTTGACTTAGATCGTGTTCTGTAATCTTGACACTAGAATCTTTGGCAAAATGTTCTCTTGCAGATTTAAGCATTGTTGGAGATACGTCTAGAGCTACTGCTTCCTCTATATCTGATCGATTCGCCTTTATCAGCCTGATTAATCTTCCATCTCCAGTACCTAAATCCAAAATTCGTTTAGTACTTTCAGGCAAATGATCTATCAAGACGGATTCCCCCTCTGACCTATGTGGAAGATTATCGGCTACATTTAGATACGCCAGGGCATTCTGTGGACTAGACCATTCTTTTGCGGAACGACTCATGATAGAAAGTCTTAATAGAGGTAAAAAAGCATTATGGGGTCCTAATACATAAGTCCGGTATCAAAAAACCTATACCTAATACTACAAAGATCGATAGTGTGTATCTGACTGGAAAAATTATAATAACGATAACATTATTTTATATGACAATATGTTATTGAAAATCAAAACGTAACATATCATAATAATTCTAATTTTATCTAATATTATTAAATACAGTCATGATTTGTATGTTATCATCGTACATATTAGCAGTACATCAGATATAACAATCAAAAATGTTAATGCAGAGGAGGGTTATTTCAGGAATCATTCTAATATCACATGGACACAACAAGACTTGAGCTATATGTTTACTGTTTCATAGGATATAAACCAAGACATAAAAGAACAGCCTTTCATAACGCATTCCATAAAAACTTCCGATATTTTTTTAATTTAATAAATTTATTAGATCCCAATGCTGTTGAATTTATGATATAATTTCGATTTTTACTCAGGTCACCTTATGCAGATTTCAATTCGTTATTGCTGATGATTGACACACGCAAGACACCATTCGGTTTCTATCGGAGGATGTGCTGATTGTGCGGTACCTCTTGCGCTAGTACCAGTATCGACTGTATCTTGATCGGAAAGAACTCTTATAAGGTATTTTGAATCATTTCCACATTTATCACATTTCATATTCATCATGATATGGCCGATTTTGTTTAAAAGAATTGTATGTATAATGCGTTAAGAATAAACCCATTAGACGTAAGACCTATAATCACTCGCTATTTTATAAAGAATAAATGTATGAAATATAGACACGTTAGTTCGTATGCTGTGTTGTTAATATCAATAAAATATTCTAGATTCAACTATAATGATGTCAGTTTAGGACTCTTCTATGACACGGGATTAAATAACGCGGTTTCATTTTTGAAACTATCTTCCTTATTGTCGTAACAGCTTTTATAGTCTTGAATCCATGTTTGTTTTATATTCTCGATCAGGTTCTCCAGCTCATAATCGTCATTTAGATCGTTCATTTTCTTTACGCTAATACCAAGTGACTCAAGCTCATTTACTGTACCTACAATAATGACTCGCCCCCTTGTATCCATACTAATGAGGTTATCTTAATGATAAAGTAGATATTGAATATGCATTTTCATACAGGTTAGAGAAATATACGTGATTGTCCGATTTGTTTATGAGGATAAGTATTACACTACAGTACTTAAAACTATATAATGACTTAATATCCACTTCATATCCACTACATACCCTTAGTTTCAATTGATCTAATGCTTGTCTCAAGTTAATTGACTGTTAAACCTACAGCAGGCAGATTTGTGCATCATATTCTTAATTATATCAGTTAAAACAATCCAAACGATCGCAAATCGAATCCTGCGTCCTAGAGGATAGTGATTGCCAATCTATGACATATCACTGTATTCAGTCGATCGCATGAAGCTTCGAACAGCAATTCTCTATATACATTCTGCCTAATTCAGGCTGCTCGGCCGGACAATATATATCACCATTGCGACTGAACTATTCCTGCTCGCAAGAAGACATATCAGCCGACATATTTCATTTCATTTCATTTCATTTCATTTCATTTCATTTCATCGAATGGTCTGCGACTACCAATTTTTCATAAATGATGTTGCGTAATCGACATACTCATAAATGATCCCGACCATTACCAATATAGTTCTGGCCGACGGACAATTCCGACTGTAATCAGACTTCATTATTTTATTATTGGCGTAATGTTTACATCCATCAGCTGGCATTACCTATTCTAACAGACTTTAAATTAATGATTTATCTTTACTTATGAAAACAGGCTATTGTCCACGGTATATCCAGCCAGCAGTTTATAACAATATTGCAAAAACTAAGACGACATGATACTTACTGGCTGAGTCTAACTGAAGATATTGCATCAGCAGTAGATGCTAATACTAATCAGACATAGACAGATCCAGATCAGTATCGGCTAAGGCATTACCACGTTTCTTTTTACAGCTGAAAAGGACACATGTACCCACAATTGACGCTGCGACTGCCAATGCTATTATTAATCCTAATTTTCTCACAAAGAATATAGACATATGATCTAATTGAGGTTCTAATTTTACCGATCTCAGATAAAACATACTAAAGTTACTAAAGTAGTAATAGTTTAGAAAAGATTACCGTTTCACTTCTGAATTTATCCATAATACTAAATAAATTCGAATTAGGCTCAATATTCAAGATATATGCCTTTAATTACACAGAATATTAAATATTTGTGTCACTAATGCTATGAAGACTGACTTTATCTGCCAAGTATTTGCTAGCGTTTAAGTACGATGACCGTGTATACAAAATCAATAATGCTCTTATCCAGTAGATTGTATATCATGGAAATGGTGGGATAGTTGATTAATAATTCCCCACAAAGACTACATTAAAGATTCAGCAGAACTCGATACTGTTAATAATTTCCATCGAGATTCAAATATAGTAGATAATAATGGTATTAGCAGCAATAATAATAATAACAATGAAAAGACTAAATTAGTTTATGGTATAAAAGAGGCAACCAAAGCAATTTTAGACTTTGTATCTAACGCGGACACCGCAGTGGACGCTTGTCTAGACCCTACTGGACCGTCTGTTATGATGGGTGTTGACGCAATAAAAAATGAGAGACTAAAAGCCAATAGAAGAGGAGTTAATTTTAGATATATTACTGAGGTAACTAAGGATAATATCTCTTATTGTAAAGAATTATCTGAATTTGCAGAGGTTCGTCATCTAAATGGAGTTAAAGGTAATTTTGAAATAAGTAGAATTAGAATAAAAGGAGAATGGAAAGGAGAATACATAGCAACTGCAACCTTGCAAGAAGCAGAGCCTGTTACCCAACTTATATACAGCAACGTTAAGGAGATTGTAGAACAGGAACAGTTTGTATTTGATACTCTGTGGGATAAAGCAATTCCATTTCTGGTTAGAATAAAAGAAATCGAAGAAGGTATA
>Ga0207665_10000148_pt1 | contig 47520 bp, 46 predicted proteins | sample LARL112metaG_FD_184351 | JGI IMG/M metagenome (GOLD analysis project Ga0207665, IMG submission 184351) | Corn, switchgrass and miscanthus rhizosphere microbial communities from Kellogg Biological Station, Michigan, USA - LAR L11-2 metaG... | ecosystem: Host-associated > Plants > Roots >... | reverse complement strand
CGGACGCACGCTGCGTCCGAGCTGCGGCGCGAGGCTGCCGGCATCGTCACGCTCTACGAGGGCCAGGCGGGGGTCGGGCACGTCTCGCCCGGGAACCTGCAGCTCGCGCTCGGCGGGGACAGGATCTACTGGGTCCCGGCGGTAGCGGGGGCTTCGCTGCTGGCAGGCCCCGTCCCTCAGCTCCCGAGGAGCGAGGTGCCGCTCGCGAGGGTCGTGCACCGCAGCTCGCCGGCGTTCGACCTCGACGTCCAGGGCAGCACCTATCTCGGCGTTGGGCAGGTCGTCCGGCTCGCCGGGATCCCGGTCGGCGCGCTCGTCGTCGCCAAGCCCGAGTCGGCGCTCCGCAGCCGCTGGCTCCAGCTCGTGTGGCGGCTTGCGATCGCGTTCGGGATCGGGATTCCCGTCGCGCTGGCCCTCGTCGTCTTCTTCTCGCTCCGGATCGTGCGGCCGATCGAGGCGCTTACGGAGGCGGCCGACGAGGTCGCGGAGGGGCACTACGGGGTCGAGCTGCCGGAACAGACCGGCGGGAGCGAGGTCGCGCGGCTTTCTGCGCGCTTCGGCGAGATGGCCGTACGGCTCGCGGAGTCCGAGGCGCTCACCCGCAACTTCCTCATGTCGGTCTCGCACGAGCTGCGGACGCCGCTGACGGCGATCCGCGGGCATGTCGCGGCGCTGCGAGAGGGGGTCGTGGAAGGCGAGGACGCGCGAGAGCGCTCACTCGAGGTGATCGCCGAGGAGGGGCAGCGCCTTGAGCGCCTCGTGGGCGACGTCCTCGACCTCGCGAAGCTCGACGCGCGCCGCTTCGCCCTGCTGCGCGAGGAGGTGGACATGCGGGCTCTCTGCGAGCGGGCCTACGACACGTTCGCGGAGGAGGCGCGGGCGCGCGACATCGACTACGAGCTCGAGCTGGGGGAGGGCGCGGTGCTCGTGACTGACGGCGACCGGGTGCTCCAGATCGTCACGAACCTCGTCGCCAACGCGCTCCGCTGGACGCCTCCGGGCGGCCGCGTCGATCTCGCGCTCGCCAGGCGTAACGGTGAGGTGACGGTGACGGTCAGCGACACCGGGCCGGGGATCGCACCGGATGAGGAGGAGCGGATCTTCCGGCCGTTCTGGTCGGGCGACGGCGGCGGCACCGGACTCGGCCTGCCGATCGCGCGGGAGCTCGCGTTCGCGCTCGGCGGCCGGCTCGAGCTGCAGAGCGAAGCGGGCGAGGGAAGCCGCTTCGTCCTCGTGCTACCGGTGCAGGTGTCTCAGCCGGCTTGACGGCCTTCGAGGTGGTAGACCTTCGCGCCGTCGCGCGTGAGGCCCTCCTCGAGCCGCGTGAGGCGGTCTTCGACGCTCCGCCAGCCAGAGGCGATGAGGTCGACGAGCAGGGCGAGGTCGTCGACGCGAGCGTGCCGCTCGGTCAGGAGGTCGCCCTCGATCCGCTCGAGGCGGCGGATGACCTGGTTCGTCAGGCCCCGCACCTCGGCGAGGTGCCGGGCGCTCGGCCGGAAGTGCTGCTGGAGCCCTTCCTGGATCGCCACCGGGAGGCCCGCCTCGAGCTGGGCGGTGGTCGCGGCGAGCGCCTCGACGGCGGTCCGCGCCCGGTTCAGCGCCGAGTCGAAGGCGGCGGGATCGGTCCGGCCCGAAGCCGCATCCTCGATTCGCCGCTGGGCGCGCTCGATCGCGTCCACGTCCACGGGCTCGAAGATAGAACTCGCGTCGGATGGACCTGACGGAGCTCGACTACGAGCTGCCGCCGGAGCTGATCGCGCAGCATCCGGCCGAGCGGCGCGACGCCTCGCGGCTCCTCGTCTACGAGCGCGCGACGGGCGCCGTTCGCCACCGCACGTTCGCCGAGCTGCCGGAAGAGTTACGGGGAGAGCTCGTCGTCGTCAACGACACGAAGGTCGTGCCGGCCCGGATCCCGATCTCTTCGCCGCGCGGAGAGGTGTTGCTGCTCGAGCGGCTCGAAAACGGGACGTGGGAGGCGCTCGCGCGGCCGACGCGGCGGCTGCGGGCCGGGCGGCGCTATGGCCCGGTCGAGCTGCTCGAGCACCTCGGCGAGGGCCGCTGGCGCCTTCGCCTCGACGGCGAGCCGGACGGCCTGATGCCGTTGCCGCCGTACATCACGGAGCCGCTCGGGGACGCCTCGCGCTATCAGACCGTCTATGCGCGCGAGCCCGGCTCGGCGGCGGCGCCGACCGCCGGCCTGCATTTCACGCCGGAGCTGCTCGCCCGGCTCGACCCGGTTCGGGTCACGCTCCACGTCGGGCTCGACACGTTTCGGCCGGTGACCGAGGAGCGGCTCGAGGAGCACCGGATCCACGGCGAGCGCTACGAGGTGGAGCCGGAGGCATGGGAGCGGATCAGGGAAGCCGAGCACGTTCTTGCCGTCGGGACGACCACCGTGCGCGTGCTCGAGACGCTCGCCCGCGGCGGCCCGCCGTCCGGCCGCACCGAGCTGTTCATCACACCGGGCTTCGAGTTCCGGCGCGTCGACGCGCTGCTGACCAACTTCCACCTGCCGCGCTCGACCCTGCTCGCGCTCGTGATGGCCTTCGCCGGGATCGAGGAGACCCGCCGCCTCTACTGGCTCGCCGTCGAGGAGAGGTACCGCTTCTACTCCTTCGGCGATGCCATGCTGATCCTCTGATGTTCGACCACGTCGAGATCCGGGTCTCCGACCGCGAAGCCTCGCGACGCTTCTACACGACGTTGCTCGGCGAGCCCACCTTCACGGACGACGAGCTCGACGAGTGGCTCGACTTCGCAATCGTCGAGCCCGACGACGAGCATCCGGTCACGCGCAATCTCCACGTCGCGTTCGCGGCACGCTCCCGCGACGACGTCGACGCCTTCTGGCAGCGCGCCGTCGACGCCGGCTACCGCAGCGACGGCGAGCCGGGCCCGCGGCCGGTGTACACGCCCGACTACTACGGCGGCTTCCTCCTCGACCCCGACGGCAACAGCGTCGAGGCCGTCCACCGGCCGGGGCGTACGGAGAGCGGCCCGCCGATCGACCACCTCTGGATCCGCGTCGGCGACCTCACCGCGTCCCGTCGCTTCTACGAGACCGTGGCGCCGGCGCTCGGGCTCACGGTCGGCGACGCGCGGTTCCCGGACATGTTCCCGCTCGCGGGCCGGCAACGGCATGCCATGTTCGTCCACGACGAGCGGCCGCGGACCGAGAACGTCCACCTCGCGTTCCCGGTGCCGACGGACGAGGCCGTGGCCGAGTTCCACCGCGCGGCGACCGCAGCCGGATACCGCGACAACGGCGGCCCGGGCGAGCGCCCGCAGTACCACCCCGGCTACGTCGGTGCCTTCGTCCTCGACCCCGACGGCAACAACATCGAGGCGGTGAACCACAACCGTTGAGGCCGCGCAGCGCGAACGAGTGGCGGGACTTCTGGCGCGACGGCGGGGAGCGGGAGCTGGCCGCGCAGCTGGACGAGCTCGAGCCGTACAGCGTCCGCATCGCGACGCTGCTGGGCAGCGGTGCCCCCGAGCGCGCCCTCGTCGCTGAGCTCGGCCGCATCCGCGAGCACGAGCTCGGTGCGCAGCCCGACCACGCGCGCGACGCCGAGCTGGCGCACCGGATCCACGCCTGGTTCCCGGGAACGCCGTGAGCGAGACGTTCTCCGTCATCGCGCGCGACGGCGCGGCGCGCGCCGGCGTCCTCCGCACCGCGCACGGAGAGGTGCCGACGCCCGCCTTCATGCCGGTCGGGACGAAGGGGACCGTGAAGTCCGTCGACCCCGACGAGCTCCGCGCGCTCGGCGCCGGGATCGTCCTCGGGAACGCGTACCACCTGCACTTCCGACCCGGGGAGGAGCTGATCGCGGAGCTCGGCGGCCTGCACGCCTTCATGGGCTGGGACGGGCCGATCCTCACCGACTCGGGCGGCTTCCAGGTCTTCTCGCTCCGCGACACGCTCCTCGAGGTCGACGACGACGGCGTCACCTTCCGCTCGGTCTACGACGGCGCGCCGGAGCGCTTCACGCCGGAGCTCGCGGCGCGAGTCCAAGAGCGGCTCGGCTCCGACGTCGCCATGTGCCTCGACATCTGCCTGCCCGCGGGCGCCGATCGCTCCGAGCTCGAGGAGGCGGTGCGCCGCACGACCCTTTGGGCGCAGCAGCAGCGCGACCTGCCCCGCGCGCCGGGGCAGCTCCGGTTCGCGATCACGCAGGGCGGCCTCGACGGAGAGCTCAGGCGCCGCTCGTCGGAGGAGCTCGTCGCGCTCGGCTTCGACGGCTATGCGATCGGCGGGCTCAGCGTGGGAGAGCACCGCGAGCCGATGTTCGACGCGACGACCGAGGCCGCGGCGTTCCTACCCGAGGAGAAGCCCCGCTACTTCATGGGGATCGGAGACCCGGAGGGCGTGCTCGAGGTGATCTCCCGCGGCGTGGACATGTTCGACTGCGTGCTCCCCACGCGCACCGCCCGCACCGGTAGCGCGCTCACGCGGGAAGGCCGGCTCAACCTCCGCAATGCCCGCTTCGCGCGGGACCAGCGGCCGCTCGAGGAGGGGTGTCCATGTCCGGCCTGCACTCGCTTCAGCCGGGCGTACGTCCGGCACCTCGTCAACCAGCAGGAGATCCTCGGGTTGCGGCTGCTCAGCCTGCATAATTTGCGCTTCTTGCTCGATCTCGTCGCGGCGGCGCGGCGGGCGATCGAGCGCGGTGAGTTCCTCAGCTGGAAGGAAGAGGCGCTCGAAGGAGCGAAGGGAGCCATGTAGTGGACGCGTCGATGGTCATCGCAGCGAGCGGAGGCGGCTCGGGCTTCCTCTTCATCATCATCATCGCGTTCCTGCTCCTCTACCTGATCGTCGTTCGGCCGCAGCGGAGGCGCCAGAGCCAGCAGCAGGCGATGCTCAGCGACCTGGAGGTCGGCGACGAGGTGCTCACCGCCGGCGGCATCTACGGCACGGTCACCGCCCTTGACGAGAACGAGGTCTCGGTGGAGATCGCTCCTCAGCTTGTCGTGCGGGTCGCGAGGCGCGCGATCGCGGGCATCACTCCCGAGCGGGAGGGCGACGAGGCAGAGGAGCACGAAGAGCCCGAAGAAGAGGCCGAGGAGCCCACCGAGGGCACGGAAACCGAGACTGACTCATCTGGCGCAATCAAGGGCGCCGAAGCCTCGGGCGACGAGAGTCGCGGCTAACCTTTCCCCGGTTTTGAGAGAGCGCCGCAGATACCTCCTGCTGATGGGCGCCATCGCGGCCGCTCTCATCGGCGCGGTCCTGCTTGCCGTCCCAGGCTCGCCGCTCTACAAGAAACCCGTCCTCGGCCTCGACCTGAAGGGCGGCACCGAGGTGATCCTGCGCGCGGTTCCGGAGCGCAACCAGTCGATCAACTCGACCCAGATGCAGACCGCGCGGAACATCATCGAGCAGCGCGTCAACAGCATCGGCGTCGCCTCTCCGAACGTGGCCGTGCAGGGCGCGGACCAGATCGTCGTCCAGCTCGCGGGCATCAACGATCCCACGAAGGCAGCTGCGGTCGTCGGCCAGACGGGCCAGCTCCAATTCTTCGACTTCGAGACGGACCTAGCGTCGCCGACGTTGAGCGGCACCGGACAGCCGGCGCCTCTGCCCTCGCTCTACAGCCTGCTCACGGCGGTCAAGGCAGAGGCGAAGAACGGCAAGCCCGAGGCCTACTACCTGTTCAAGGTCACGACCGTCAAGAAGAAAATCACGACGAAGGTCAAGGGCAAGAAGGTCACCAAGCAGAAGACGACGACGATCCACAGGCTTCTCCAGGGCCCGGACAAGGACCTCCACCAGCTGCTGCTGCCGTACGACGGCAAACAGCCGGCCGACACGAAGATCCTGGCGGCTCCCCAGAATCGCCTCCCCGTCTCGTGCCCGCAGAAGAACGGCTGTCTGGGCGCGGGGACGAACGGCGTCTCGAAAACCGGCACGTACTGGTACCTCTTCAAGTACTTCCCGGACCGCCCGGGCGGGCCGCCCGAGCTGACGGGGAACGATCTCGTCGAGTCGGGAATCACGGCCGATCTCGACCAGAACGGCCAGCCCGAGGTCGTCCTCCAGTTCACCGGCAAGGGCTCGAAGGCGTTCCAGAAGATCACGAAGGCGGAGTACGACCGCGGCCACACCGCTGCAGGGATCGCAGGGGCGAGCGGCGACCACAACCTTGCGACCGTCCAGAAGTACGCCGCCCACAACGCCATCGTCCTCGACCAGGTCCTCAAGTCGACGCCGTACATCGACTACACGGACAACAGCCTCAGCGACGGTATCGCGGGGAACGCGCGGATCACGACCACGTCGCTCAGCGACGCCAAGAGCCTGGCGCTCGTCCTCCAGAGCGGCTCGCTCCCCTACCGGTTCGTGACGATCGAGCGCACGGACGTGTCCGCGACGCTCGGCAAGAGCTCGCTCCACGAGGCGCTCCTGGCCGCCGCAATCGGGTTCGTGGTCGTCGCGCTCTTCCTGCTCGTCCTCTACCGCTTCCTCGGCCTCGTGGCCGTGTTCGGCCTCATCATCTACGCGGCGCTCTACTACGCCGCCGTCCTTCTCTTCAACGTCACGCTGACGCTGCCCGGCTTCGCCGGCTTGATCCTTACCATCGGCGTCGCCGCCGACGCGAACGTCGTCGTGTTCGAACGCATCAAGGAAGAGGTGCGCGCCGGTCGATCCGTGCGCGCGGCGATCGCTGCCGGCTACGGCAAGGGCTTCCACACGATTCTCGACGCGAACGTCGTCACCGCCATCACGGCGCTGGTCCTCTTCCTGATCGCGGTGGCAGACGTCAAGGGCTTCGCCCTGATGCTGCTGATCGGTACCGCGATCTCGTTGCTCACGGCGGTCGCCGCCACGAGGGCGATGCTCGGGCTCCTCAGCGGGTTCCGCTGGTTCGACAACCCGCGCTTCATGGGTGCGGAGGGGCAGCAGACGGCGAAGTGGCTCCAGATCGACTTCATGGGCAAGAAACGCCTGTGGTTCGCGATCTCCGGCGCGATCATCGCCGCAGGCCTGATCGCACTCGCCGTGCAGGGGCTCAACCTCGGGATCGACTTCAAGGGCGGGACGACGTTCTCGTTCAAGACGCACCAGCCCCACTCGACAGGCTCTGTCCAGTCGTTCATGGCAAGCCAGGGACAGCGGGACGCAGTGGTGCAGGGCACCGGCCAGACGACGCACGGCAACTACGAGAACTGGCAGATCCGGACCAAGGCGCTCACGAGCGCCCAGCAGTCCAGCCTGACGCAAAACATCAAGCGCGATCTCGGCGGCTTCCAGACCGGCTCGACGAACGTCTCCGGGACGTTCGGCCATCAGATCGCCAAGGACGCGATCTACGGCATCGTCGTCTCGCTGCTCCTGATCATGCTCTACATCGGGATCCGGTTCGACCGGAAGTTCGCGATCCCGGTGATCCTCGCGATGCTGCACGACATAGCCATCACCGTGGGCGTCTACGCGCTCGTGGGGAAGGAGGTCTCCGTCGCGACGGTCGCCGCCGTGCTGACGGTGCTCGGTTACTCGATCTACGACACGATCATCATCTTCGACCGAATCCGGGAAAACATCCCGCTCATGCGCCGGTCGCCGTTCGCGACCATCGCCAACGTCTCGCTGTGGGAGACGATCAGGCGCTCGCTGGCCACGACCTTCATCACGCTGCTGCCGATCATCTGCCTCTACATCCTCGGCGGCGCGATCCTCAAGGACTTCGCCTTCGCCCTGATCGTCGGCGTCACCTCGGGCGCCTACTCCTCGATCTTCATCGCGGCGCCGCTGCTCACGATGTGGAAGGAGCGCGAGCCGGAGTATGCGCGGCGGAAGGCTCAGGCCGCGGCGGCCGCACCGGCGACGGACGGTGACGGTCGCGCGGAGGGGCTGGTCGCGTCCGACACCGCCGCGCTCGCCGCCTCGGAGGCGGCCCTGGCCGCGGAGCCGACGCCCGAGCTGGTCGACGTCGTGACGGCCACGCCGTCGGAGCCGTCGGCGCAGGCGCGGCGCGAGAAGCGGCGTCAGCGGCGCCGGTCGAGGCCGCATGGCCGGGCCCGGTAACGGGAACCTGCTCCTCGACACGCTCGAGGAGCTGATCGCCGAGCTGCCGGCGCGGGTGCGCGGCAGCCGGGAGCGCTTCTCGGAGGGCGCTCTCTCCGTCCTGCGCGGCATCGTGAACGAGCTCGACCTCGTCACGCGCGACGAGCTCGACGAGCTCGAGCTTCGCGTCGCACAGCTCGAGCATCGGCTGCGGCTCCTCGAGGGCCCGCCGGAGCTTCCGCCCGCCGCCTAATCTCCGCGCCTGAACCGGTTCACGGTCGCGGCGAGGAACGTCTCGGCGTCGTAGACGATGAAGGCGCAGACGGCCGCGAGCGGCAGCTCCGCGAGCGCCGCCTCCGCGATCGCCTCCCACATCTCGCTGCCGCTCTGCGAGGTGACGACGTCGAACCAGGCGTCGCAGACCAGCATCGTCCCCGTCACCGCGGCGAGCGGCACGAGCCACTGCGAGCCTCGAAACGCCGCCCACGCGGTCGCGGCGAACGATGCTACGAGGGCGATGTCGAAGCCGACCCAGGCGAGGTCGTAGTGGAAGGTGACGTGCCGGGACGGCAGCGTGAACGTGAGATAGAAGATCCAGGGCACCAGCCCGACGGCGACGAGCGCGAGCAGCATCGTCACCCAGCGCGGCAGCGGGATCCGGACAGCGCCCTCTCCCAGTTCACTCATGTGCACGTTGTACCGTGGCGGCGTGATGCTGCGACTGCCCAGCGCAGAGCGTCTCCTGGCGTGGGCTGCTGCCGTGGTCGGCGTCGTCGGGCTCGTTTCGGCGCTGACGCCCGAGATGGCAAACCGCGTCGAGATCGTCGGGGGCATCCTGCCGCCGGGCTGGCCCGAGGCGGCGCGCGTCCTGACCGTGGCCTGTGGGATCGGGCTGATCTGGCTTTCACGCTCGCTTGCGAAGCGCCGCCGGCGCGCATGGCAGCTCGCCGTGGCGGTCGTCGTCGCGTCGGCCGTCGCGCACCTCGCGAAGGGTCTCGACTTCGAGGAGGCCACCGTCTCGCTGCTCCTGCTCGCCGCGCTCGTCCGCTGGCGGAGCCGCTTCGACGTGCCCGGCGACAGGACGAGCATTCGGCCGCTGCTCGGGCTGGGCGGCGCACTGGTCGCCATCGCCGCGATCGCAGTCTCGGAGGAGTTGCGCGGCGCCGACCTGCCGCACCGCGCCGCCGACGCGCTCACCGGCATCGGCATCGCGCTCGGCGTCGCAGCCCTCTACTTCTGGCTCCGGCCCTTCGGTCAGGCCGTCGCGCAGACGGTCGGCGAGCGGCGGGCGGCACGGGCGCTCGTGGACACGTATGGCAGCGACAGCCTCGCCTTCTTCGCGCTGCGGCGCGACAAGAGCTACCTCTTCTCGCCGTCTCGCCGCGCCTTTCTCGCCTACCGCGTCGTGGCGGGAACCGCGCTCGTCAGCGGCGACCCAGTCGGCGCCGACGAGGAGATCGACGCCCTCCTCGGCGAGCTCCGCCGAGTCGTCCGCGCGCGTGGCTGGCGACTCGCGGTCGTGGGCGCCTCGGAGGAGCATCTCGACCGCTACCGCGCGCTCGGGCTCAAGCCGGTGGCGATGGGGGACGAGGCCGTGCTGCGGCCGGCGGAGTTCTCGCTCGAAGGGCGAGCCATCCGCAAGGTGCGACAGTCGGTCTCACGGCTCGGCAAGGCCGGCTACTCGTTCAGCGTCGTCCCCGCGGACGAGGTGGCGCCGAAGCTGCAGGCCGAGCTCGAGGACGTCTCGGCGGCGTGGCGCGGCGGCCAGGCGGAGCGAGGCTTCTCGATGGCGATCGACGAGCTGAACGTCCCGGGAACGGTGCTGGCCCTCGCGGAGACGCGAGACGGGCAGGTCGGCGGATTCCTCCACCTCGCGCCGTCCCCTGCCGGCGGCGGCTGGTCGCTGAGCACGATGCGTCGCCGCCCGGACGCGCCCAACGGCCTGACGGAGTTCCTCGTCGTCGAGGCGCTCGAGTGGGCGAGGGACACGGGTGCGAGCGAGCTCTCCCTCAACTTCTGCGCGCTGACCGACTTCCTCGCACCTGAACGGGTGACGACCCCGCTGCGCCGGCTCGTGCGCCGTGGGCTGCTGCTCGCCGACAACGTCTTCCAGCTCGAGCGGCTCTACGCCTTCAACCGGAAGTTCTTCCCGGAGTGGCGCCGCCGCTACATCTGCGTCGAGCGCTTCTCGGACCTGCCCGCGGTCGGGCTGGCGTACCTCCACGCCGAGTCGCTGCTCGTCCCGCCGGGCCCGTGGACACGTCGTCGCGAGGCCCGCCGCCGCGCCGCGGCCTGACATCGGTCCGCATCGCGGTCTAGCCTGTTGCGGGTGAGCACGACTCGCAGCATCGGGCGCCTCTCGGAGATCGCGCAGGTCATGGTGCGCCACGGCTTCGGCTACTTCTTCGAGGCCCACAAGCTCAGCGATCTTCTCCCAGGGCGCTCGGCAGAGGATCGGATCGCGCATGCGGCGGCCGAACACGCGGCCGCCAGCTCCGCGCGTGGCCAGCACCTGCGCGAGGTGCTCGACGAGCTGGGACCGACGTTTGTGAAGTTCGGGCAGCTCCTTTCCACGAGGCCCGACGTCGTGCCGCCGGACATCATCGTCGAGCTCCGCAGCCTTCAGGATGACGTCCGGCCGTTCCCGTTCGAGCAGGCCGAGCGCGTGATCGAGGAGGACCTCGGGAACACGCTCGAGCGGCTGTTCCTCGAGTTCGACCCGACTCCCGTCGCCGCGGCATCGATCGGCCAGGTGCACCGCGCGACGCTGCCGAACGGGCGCAAGGTCGCGGTCAAGGTGCAGCGCCCCGGCGCGCCACGGCAGATCGAGGCAGACCTCGGGCTCCTCTACCAGGCGGCGCGGCTCGTGCGCGAGCGGATCCGCGCCTTCGACTTCGTGGACACGCGCCAGCTCGTCGACGAGTTCGCGCGCTCCATCCGGAAGGAGCTCGACTACCGGCAGGAGGCCCGCAACGCGCAGGCCTTCCACCGCCACTTCGCCGGCTCCCCGCACGTCCGCGTCCCGAAGGTCTACTGGCAGTACACCCGCGAGCGCGTGCTGACGCTCGAGTGGATCGACGGGATCCAGCTCGCCGACGTCGATCTGATCGCGATGTCGCTCGAGGAACGGCGCGAGCTCGCCTACCGGATCACCGAGGCGTGGATGACGATGATCTTCCGGCACGGCTTCTTCCACGGCGACCCGCACCCGGCGAACATCCTTCTGCCGCCCGAGGCGGGGACTGTCGGGCTCGTGGACTTCGGCGCCGTCGGGACGCTCACCGACGACGACATGTCGAAGCTGACCGGCCTCTTCATCGACGCCGCGAACGAGAACATCGAGCAGCTTCCGAAGCGCCTCTCCGACCTCGGCGTCCGCTATCCGAAGGAGCGCGAGGGCGAGTTCCTCGCCGAGATCCGGGAGCTCTACTACCGCTACTACGGCGCGAGCCTGAACGAGATCGACCCGATCCAGGTGATCCGCGAGGGCTTTCAGCTCATCTACTCGATGAACCTCCATCTCCCGGCGCGCTTCCTGCTGCTCGACCGCACGATCGCGACGCTCGGTTCGGTCGGCGCCGAGCTCTATCCGGAGTTCAACGTCTTCGAGGTCGCCCGGCCCTATGCCCGCGACCTGATGCTCGAGCGGTTCACGCCGCACCGCGTCGCGCGGCGGGCGCGGCGGGAGGCGTTCCAGTACGCGCGAGTGCTTCTGGAGGCGCCGTACCAATTCCACGACTTCATGGAGGAGATCCGCGACGGGCAGATCGAGGTCGGCTTCGTGCACAAGGGGCTCGACGACCTGCTTGCGAAGCTCGACACGCTCTTCAACCGGATCGTTATCGCGCTGATCGTGGTCGGCGGGCTGATCGGCTCGAGCATGTTGGGCGTCTTCGCCACCGGCGGTCCGCATATCCTCGGCGTGAACGTGATCTCGATCGTGGGCTTTGCGCTATCGACCGTGCTGGGGATCTGGTTGCTTTGGGGCGTTATCCGTTCGGGACGCTTGTAGACGGATAGTCACGCTTTTGCGTGAAAGGACATGTGGCGGGACCGGGGGATCGCACTTAGCCTCGGGTCATGACCGCGCTTCTGCTCGCCGAGCCCGAACCGGCCGTCCGCGGCTTCCTCGAACGGCAGCTCCGCAACGACGGCTTCGACGTCGTCGCGTGCGAGCGCGCTGAGCAGCTGCCGCGCGCGGCTGATCCCGACGTGCTGCTGCTGGGGGACGCGGAGGCGCTCGACCGCGGCGTCGTGCCCGACTGTCCGGTGATCGTGCTCGGAGGCTCGGACCCGGCCGCGCGCGTGCGCGCGCTCGCCCGCGCAGACGACTGTCTCGCGCGGCCGTTCGTCTATGAGGAGCTGCTGGCGCGGATCCACGCGCTCCTGCGCCGCTGTCCGCCTCGGCTCGAGCTCCTCGAGGTCGGGCCGCTCGTGATCGACCGGGCGGCGCGCCGCGTGCTCGTGCACGGGCGGGAAGTCGAGCTGTCGGCGAAGGAGTTCGCGCTCCTCGTGAAGCTGGCGATCGATCCCGACCGCGTCTTCACCCGCGAGCAGCTGTTGCGTGACGTCTGGGGGTTCCGCACCTACGTCCCGACCAGAACCTTGGAGTCGCATGCGTCGCGCGTGCGCCGGAAGCTCGCCGCCGGCGGTCTGCCGGGCTGGGTCGTGAACGTGTGGGGCGTCGGTTACAAGCTCCGGCATCTGCCGGCGGGTGGACCGCTAGTAGCCGCCGTTACTGCAGCCGGCCACGGCGAGCACGACGACGGCGAAGAGCACGATCCACGCCACCCGTAACCCTGTTGAACGAAGCATGAGCTCAACTACGCAGCTTCGCCGCACGCAGATTGCCTAGAGCAGCGCGCCTTCCAACCGGAGCAGCCACTCCTTCCGGTCGAGGCCGCCGCCGTAGCCGGTGAGGCTTCCGTTCGCTCCCACGACGCGGTGGCAGGGGAGGACGATCGGCATCGGGTTCCGGTTCATCACCGTTCCGACCGCGCGCGCCGCCCGGGGAGCGCCTACCAGCTCCGCGAGCGTGCCGTACGTGGTCGTGTGCCCGTACTCGACGCGGTTCAGCTCGGCGAGGACCCGCCGGTGGAACTCCGGCGTGGCGCTGAGGTCTAGCTCCAGGTCGAACGCTTGGCGGCGGCCGTCGAAGTACTCGTCGAGCTCTCGCCGGACGCGGTCGAGTGCGCTCGGGGTGCGCAGGACGCGCGGGCCGAACTCGCGGGCGAGCCGCTCGAGCTCCGCCTCCGGCTCCGGGTCGAAGCCGACCCGGCAGAGGCCGCGCTCGCTGACGCCGACGAGCAGCGGCCCGACCGGAGTGTCGTCGAGGACGTCGTAGGCGACGTCGAGGTCGCCCGACGCGGCCGCCGCCGCGCGGAATCGCTCGTCGAGAACGGTGGGGACTGGCGTCATCGCTGTTCCTTCTCCTTCCGCAGCCGCCGCACGCCGGCGGAGGCCGCCTGTCGCGCCGCCTGCTCGTTCGAGCCGAGAGCGGCGCCGATGGTGTCGTAGTCGAGGTCGTAGCCGTAGCGCAGGACGACCGCCGCTCGCTCCTTCGGCGGCAGGTCGTCGGTGAGCGCTGCGAGCTCCTCGAAGGCCGGACGCTCGTCCTCGCCAGCCGGATCGTCGTTCAGCTCCGCAGAGGGACGCTCCCGCCGTCCGGCGTCGATGACAGCGTTCGTCGCGATCGTCAGCACCCACGCTCGCAGGTGCTCTCCGTGCTCGAGCCGGCCATATGCGCGCAGCGCCCGCAGGAACGTTTCCTGAAACAGGTCGTCGGCGCTGTCGCGGCCGGCCCGTCGCCGCAGGAACGCGAACACTTCCACCTTGTAGGTCTCGTAGAACCGCTCGAAGGGAGGCACGCCGGTCACCATCGAGTGAAACGTAGTCCGGGTAGAAGATGTGAGGTCATGAAGCTCGCTGTTGTCGGTCACGTCGAGTGGGTCGAGTTCGCCCGCGTCGAGCACGCCCCCGAGGCGGGCGAGATCGTGCACGCGCTCGAGACGTGGGCCGAGCCCGCGGGCGGCGGCGCGGTCGCCGCCGTCCAGCTCGCCAATCTGAACGGCTCCTGCCTTCTCTTCACCGCGCTCGCCGACGACGAGCTCGGCCGCCGCTCGAGGGAGGAGCTCGAGTCGCGCGGAGTCACGGTGCACGCGAGCCATGCGCGTGGTACGCGACGGGCGATGACCCACGTCGACGAGAACGGCGAGCGGACGATCACCGTTCTCGGTGGCAAGGTGCTCGCCTCCGGCGAGGACGCTTCGCTCCCGTGGGAGGAGCTCGCCCGCTGCGACGCGGTCTACTTCGTGAGCGGGGACGTCGCCGCCCTGCGCGCCGCGCGCCGCTGCGAGGTGCTTCTCGCCACTGCCCGCGAGCTCACGACTCTACGGCGAGCCGCCGTGCCGGTGGACGTGCTCGTCGGGAGCGGGGAGGACGCCGCAGAGCGGTTCGAAACGGGCGAGCTGGACCCCGAGCCGCAGATCGTGGTCACGACTGCGGCCGGCCTCGGCGGTTGGATCCGTCCCGGCGGCCCCTTCCGCGCCGCGCCGTTGCCCGGTCCGGTCTCCGATGCCTACGGCTGTGGCGACTGCTTCGCGGCCGGGCTCACGTTCGGGCTCGCGCTCGGGAAACCGGTCGACGAGGCGGTCGCGCTCGGCGCCCAGTGCGGCGCAGCGGTCCTCACCGGCCGCGGCGCCTACGGGCACCAGCTCACGGCTGACGATGTACACGCCGGGTGAAGGGCGGTAGGGTCGGCGTATGAGCCAGCTCGCTGCAGGAGCCGCCGCCCGCGCCGCAGTCGGAAAGCCGGGCCGGAACCGGATGGGAAGGGACTGGATTCCCGTGCTGGCCGAGGTGCCGTTGTTCACGAATCTCTCGCGTCGCCATCTCAAGCGCGTCTCGTCGCTCGCCCGCACCCGCCGCTTCCACTCGGGCTCCTCGATCGTCCGCCGCGGGGACCCCGGTTCGACGTTCTACGTCCTGCTCGACGGGACCGCGCGCGTTGTCACCCCCAAAGGTCGACCACACCGCCTCAAGGCCGGTGACTTCTTCGGTGAGATGGCCCTCTTCGACGACTCTCCGCGCTCGGCCGACGTCCTCGCCGAGGACGAGGTGCTCACGATGACGATCAACTGCAGCGCGTTCCGGAAGCTCGTGCGGAGCGAACCTGCGCTGGCCGTCGAGCTGCTGCGGACGCTCGCCGCGCGCCTACGCGCGGCCGAGAAGTCCTCCTAGCGGCTGTTGTTCTGTCTATCGGGGTGACTCTTGCATGGTCCGAAAAGGCTGGACTTGTGGGAGAAAGTGGTTTATAGTGGGGCGCAGTGGTGGGATAGGGAGAGCGGCCCATGCTTCTTGGCGAGTACGAGCATACGATCGACGACAAGAACCGACTCACGCTTCCGGCCAAGTTCCGGCGGGAGTTCGAGGACGGATGCGTCGTCACGCGTGGCCTCGACGGCTGCCTCTGGGCCTTTACACCGGAGGCCTGGGACAACTACCGCGAGTCGATCCTCGCCGACCTCCACCCACTGAGCAAGGACGGCCGCTCGATGCAGCGGCACTTGTTCTCCGGCGCCAGCGAGCAGACGCCGGACAAGCAGGGGCGCGTGAGCATCCCGCCCGCCCTGTCCACGCACGCGAAGCTCGGCCGCGACGTCGTCGTCGCCGGGGTCAACGACCACCTCGAGATCTGGGACCGCGCCACCTGGAAGCGCGAGCTCGCCGAGGTCGAAGGGAGTGCTGAGGATGTTGCCGAACGTCTTGCAGCCCAAGGAAGCTGACCACGTCCCCGTCCTCGCCGAGGAGGTTCGGTCGGGCCTCGACGTACAGCCCGGCGAGACGATCGTCGACGCGACCTTCGGCGCAGGCGGCCATGCCTCGATCCTCGCCGCCGACCTCCATGGCAAGGGGAAGCTGATCGCTATCGACCGCGACCCGACCGCGCGGACGTACTTCGAGCGGCTCGCCAAGCGCTCGACCGTCAACACCCGGCTGCTGCGGGGCGACTTCGGCGTCGTCCTGCCCCAGCTCGCGGAAAACGGGGTACGCGCGGACGCGATCCTCCTCGACCTCGGCGTCTCCTCGATGCAGCTCGACCGCCCAGAGCGCGGCTTCTCGTATGCGACGGACGCCCCGCTCGACATGCGCATGGACCCGACGCAGGACGTGAGCGCGTCCGACGTCGTCAACACGTGGGACGAGCGCGAGCTCGCCACGATCTTCCGCCGCTACGGCGAGGAGCGCTACGCGAGGCAGATCGCGCGGGCGATCGTCCGGCGCCGGCGCGAGCAGCCGTTCGAGCGCACGGGCGAGCTCGTCGACACGATCAAGTGCGCAATTCCCGCACCGGCCCGCTTCGGCGAGGGGCACCCGGCGAAACGGGTCTTCCAGGCGCTCCGCATTGCCGTCAACGGCGAGCTCGACTCCCTCGAGAGCGCGCTCCCGTCCGCGCTCGAGATGCTGCGGCCGGGCGGCCGCCTCGGCGTCATCTCGTTCCACTCGCTCGAAGACCGGATCGTGAAGCGGTTCATGCGTGAGCGCGAGCGCGGTTGCACCTGTCCGCCCGACTTCCCCGTCTGCGTTTGCGGCAACGAGCCCGAGTTGCGCGCGCTGCAACGGCGGCCGGTCCGTCCCGGCCAGGCGGAGGTCGCGGCGAACCCGCGCTCCGCGTCGGCGCGCCTGCGGGTTGCGGTGAAGACCGAAGCGGGAGAAGCCTGATGGCCGCGGCCGACTGGTTCGCGCACGCGGAGGTTGCGGAGCCGGCGCCGAGACGGCGTGCACGGCCCGCGCAGAAGCGTCCGGCGGCACCCGTACGCTCGGCGCGCAGGAATGCCCGCCGCCGCGTCCGCGCTCCCATCCTCTGGATGTCCCTCTTCGCCGCCCTGCTCGGGGGCGTTGTCGCCATCAACGTTGCCGTGCTGCGGGCGCACGTCGCGGTGACGCAGCTCGACGAGAAGCGCGCGCACCTCCAGGCGCAGAACCAGATGCTCGCCTCCGACCTCTCCGCGGCGACCTCGGCGCCGCGGATCGAGGCGGCTGCGCGCCGGCTGGGCCTCGTGCCGGCGCCGGGAGCCTCCGTCAGCTACCTCGACCTGACTCCGCATAGCCCTTGACGGCGCGGGTCGTCAACTCGCGGCTCCGCCTCCTTCTCCTCGGCATCCTCCTCACCTTCGCCATCCTCGGCGTCAGGGCGGTGTGGATCACAACCGTGCGCGCGTCCTCGCTCGCCGCGCTCGCGCAGCAGCAAACGAAGGCGACCGTCTCGCTTCCCGCCGGTCGCGGGACGATCTTCGACCGGCTCGGAACGCCGCTAGCGATCGGGGAGCAGGCGACGGACGTGATCGCAAACCCGATGCAGATCGCCGACCCGCGGCGTGAGGCGCGGATCGCTGCAAAGGTGCTCGGGCTCCGGTTCGGACCTGTCTACCACGCACTCGCCGACCGCAGCCGCGGGTTCGTTTACGTCCAACGGAAGGCGCCGCCGGACCTGGCGACGAAGCTCGCGAAGCGTCACCTGACCGGCTTCACCTTCCAGCCCGACGAGCGGCGCGTCTACCCGCAGGGAACGGTGGCGGCGCCGGTGCTCGGCTACGCGGGCACGGACAACACGGGCCTCGCGGGACTCGAGCTCGAGCTGAACAAGGAGCTCTACGGAGCGCCAGGACGCGCGACGATCGTGCGCGACGCGCTCGGCCAGGCGGTGAACACGCTGCAGCAGCGTCCGGCGCGGGACGGCCACAACGTCTTCCTCACGCTCGACAGCCACATCCAGGCGAACGCGGAGCAGGTGCTGCAACAGACGGTGCGCCAGTGGCAGGCCAAGTCCGCAACCGCGATCGTCCTCGACCCGCATACGGGCGCGATCCTCGCGATGGCGCAGGAGCCCGGCTACAGCGCGAACTACTATCCGCAGGCGTTCGCCAAGGGGCTGACCGTCGACCACGCCGTGAACGACGTCTTCGAGCCGGGCTCGGTGTTCAAGGTTGTGACGATCGGCGGCGCGCTGTCGCAGCACGACATCACGCCGCGAACGGCCTTCACGCTGCCGTACTCGATCCACGTCGCCGACCGGGTGATCCACGACGCCGAGATTCGTCCGACGGAGCGGATGACCGTCGCGCAGATCCTCCAGCGCTCCTCGAACGTCGGCGCGATCACGATCGCGGAGAGGTACCTCGGAGAAGCCGGCTTGAAGAAGTGGATGGCGCGCTTCGGCTTCGGCCGCAAGACCGGCATCGACCTCCCGGGCGAGAGCCCGGGCATCCTCCCTTCGTACTGGTCGGGGTCGACGATCGGCAACGTCCCGATCGGACAGGGCGTCTCGGTCACGGCGATCCAGCTCGCCTCCGTGTACGCCGCGATCGCGAACGGTGGGGAGTGGGTGCAGCCGCACCTCGTCGACCGCGTGCTGGGCCAGCCGCCGGCGCCTGTGCACCGGAGGCGGATCCTGCCGCGCGGGGTCGACTACGAGCTGCGGTCGATGCTCAAGGGCGTCGTCTCCGACCAGGGAACGGCTCAGCTCGCCGAGATTCCCGGATACACCGTCGCCGGCAAGACCGGCACGGCGCAGAAGCCCGGCGCCCACGGCTACATCCCGGGCGCGTACGTCGCAACCTTCGTCGGGATGGTGCCGGAGCGAAATCCGCGGCTGCTGGTTCTCGTCACGGTGGACGAGCCGCACGGCGGGATCTTCGGCGGCCTTGTCGCAGCGCCGGCCTTCGCGCAGATCGCGTCGTTCGACCTCCAGTACCTCGAGGTGCCACCCGATCTGCGGATTCGGTAGGCCTGGGTAGACTCGCCGCCGAGATGGACCTGGAGCGCCTCGTCTCTGCGCTCGAGCCGGTCGAGGTGCTCGGGCGCACGTCGGCTGAGGTGCGCGATCTCGCGTTTGACGCGCGTGCCGTGGTACCCGGCGCACTCTTCTTCGCTGTTCCCGGCGAGCGCGCCGACGGGCACGACTTCGCGCCCGAGGCGGTGGAACGGGGGGCGGTCGCGCTCGTTGTCGAACACAAGCTCGACCTACTGGTGCCGCAGATCGTGGTGCGCGACTCCCGTGCGGCGATGGCCCCGGCAGCGGATGTCTTCTTCGGCGAGCCAACCCGGGAGCTCGAAGTCGTCGGCGTCACCGGCACGAGCGGGAAGACGACGACGAGCTTCCTGTTGTTCGCGATCCTCGCGGCCGCCGGGCGGCGGCCCGGGTTGCTGGGGACGGTCGAGGCGCGGGTGGGCGGCGAGCGGCGTGGGGTGGTGCGGACGACGCCGGAGGCGATCGACCTGCAGCGGACCTTCCGCGAGATGCTCGACGCCGGCGACCGCTCGTGCGCGATGGAGGCGTCGTCCCATGCGTCCGTCCTCCACCGGCTCGACCGCGTGCGCTTCGCCGTGCTCGTGTTCACCAATCTCAGCCAGGACCATCTGGACTTCCACGGCGACATGGAGTCGTACTTCGAGGCGAAGCGGCGGCTGTTCGTGGCCGAACCGCCGCCGGTCGCGGTGCTCAACGTCGGCGATGAGTACGGGCGGCGGCTGGCGCAGGAGCTCCCCGAGGCCATCACCTTCAGCGCCGCCGACGCGGGCGCCCTCGACGGTGTCAAGCTCGGGCTCCGCGGCCGCTTCAACGTCGAGAACGCGCTCGGGGCGCTGTTTGCGGCGCGCGCCCTCGGGATCGACGATGACGCGATCCGTCGCGGCCTCGAGTCCGTGCGCGGCGTCCCGGGCCGCTTCGAGTCCGTGGAGGCCGGCCAGCCGTTCCACGTCATCGTCGACTATGCGCACAAGCCCGGCGCGCTCGAGAACGTGCTCGTGGCAGCCCGCGACCTCGCGGCGGCTGGGAACCGCGTCATCTGCGTCATCGGCGCGGGTGGAGACCGGGATCGCGTCAAGCGGCCCATTATGGGACGGCTCGCCTCTCACCTCGCGGACGTCACGATCGTCACCTCCGACAACCCGCGTAGCGAGGATCCCGAGGCGATAGCCGCCGAGATCGTGGCCGGAGCGGACGGCGAGGTGGAGCTCGAGCTCGACCGCGCCGCGGCGATCGCGCGGGCGATCGAGCTCGCCGAGCCTGGCGACGTCGTCCTTGTCGCCGGCAAGGGCGCCGAGCCGGGACAGGAGCTCGCCGACCGCACCGTCCCCTTCGACGACCGCGAGGCGGCCAAGGAGGCTCTGAAGGCGTTGGGAGCGAGCACCTGATCGCGCTGCCGCTCGCTCAGGTGCGGGCCCTCTTGCTCGGGAAGCTGGAGAGCGACGCGAATGAGATCACCGGCGTCCAGGTCGACTCACGCCGGGTCCGCCCGGGGGACCTGTTCGTCGCCGTGTCGGGCGGCGAGGCCTACCTCGAAGACGCTCGGTCGCGCGGCGCGGCGGCGACGCTCGAGCCCGACGACGCCCACGCGGCCCTCGCCGCGATCGGGAGTGCCGTCCGCGCCCGCAGCGATGCTCGCATCGTGGCGATCACCGGATCGGTCGGGAAGACCTCCACGAAGGACATCCTCGCCGCGCTCCTGCGCCCACGGCTGCGCACCGTCGCCGCCGCGGACGGCTTCAACAACGAGATCGGCCTGCCGCTGACGCTCTGTGCGATCGAGCCGGAGACGGAGGTCGTCGTGACGGAGATGGCGATGCGCGGCCCCGGCCAGATCCGCGACCTCGCCAGGATCGCGCGCCCTCACCTGGGCGTGATCACGTCGATCGCCCCCGTCCATCTCGAGCAGCTCGGCAGCCTCGAGAACATCGCCCGCGCGAAGGCGGAGCTGCTCGAGGAGCTTCCGGCAGGTGCAATCGCCGTCCTCCCGGAGGACGCACCGGAGCTCGAGCCGTTCGTTCCGGTAGGGCTCGACGTGCGCCGTTTCGCCCCGCCGGCGGCGGAGGTGCGCGACGGCCACACGGTCGTGCACTGGCACGGGCGGGACGTCGAGTTCGGCTTCGCCGCGCGTCATCAGGCGACGAACGCCGCAGCAGCGCTCACGGCGGCGGAGGCGCTGGGCGTCGATCCGCCTGACGCGCCGGTCGACGTTGCCTTCTCCCGCTGGCGCTCGCAGGAGGCGGAGCTCCCCGGTGGCGGGCTCCTCATCAACGACGCCTGGAACGCGAACCCGGTGGCGATGCGCGCGGCGCTCGCCCACCTGCTCGAGCGCGCAGGCGGCCGGCGGACGGTTGCGATCCTCGGCGAGATGGCGGAGCTCGGGCCGGACGCGCCCCGCTACCACGGCGAGATAGGAAAGGAAGCGGAGGATGTCGATGTCGTGCTCGGCGTCGGAGAGCTCGCCAAGGACTACGGGCCGGACGAGTGGGTCCCGACCGCCGTAGAAGCTGTCGACGCCGCGTCCTACCTCGTTCAGCTCGGCGACGTGGTGCTCGTCAAGGGATCAAGGTCGGTCGGGCTCGAGATCGTGGCCGACGCTCTGCTGAGGTCCGACACGTGATCCGTGTCCTCATCGCCGCAGCTGTCGGTCTCGGTGTCTCGGTCGCAATCGGGCCGAGGTTCATCGACTTCCTCCGCCGCAACGAGTTCGGCCAGCACATCCGCGAGGAGGGGCCGCAGCACCACCTCGCCAAGCAGGGAGTGCCGACGATGGGCGGCCTGCTGATCTTGTTCGCGGCCACGGTCGCCTTCCTGCCGGTCAGCCACTTCCGGCTCCAGTCGCTGACCGTGCTCTTCACAGCTCTCGCGTGCGGCGCGATCGGCTTCCTCGACGACTTCATCAAGCTGACGCACAAGAGGTCGCTCGGGCTGTCGGGCCGCTGGAAGCTCTTTCTCCTCGCCCTGGTCACGCTCGTGGTGGCGATCGTCGCGCGCCACCTGCACCTGAGCACCGACGTCTACATCCCCGTGATCGACGTCACGGTGCCGCTGTCGTACGGCTGGTACGTCTTCCTGTTCTTCGTCATCGCCGGCGCGGCGAACGGCACGAATCTCGCCGATGGTGTCGATGGGCTCCTGGCGGGGACGGCGATCATCGCCCTCTTCACGTTCATGGCGATGAACATCGTCTCGTACGTGCGGTCGGGGCACGTCGGTCACCGCAACGTGACGAAGCTCGACCTCGCGATCATCGGGGCCGCCCTGATCGGCGCCGCGGTCGGTTTCCTCTGGTTCAACGCGTTCCCGGCGGAGGTGATCATGGGGGACACCGGCTCGATGGCATTCGGCGGTGCGTTGGCGGCGTTCGCCATCATGATGAAGGTCGAGGTGCTGCTTCTCTTCATCGGCGGCATCTTCGTCATCGAGGCGCTCTCGGTCATCATCCAGGTCTTCTCGTTCAAGCGCTTCGGCCGGCGCGTCTTCCTGATGGCGCCTATTCACCATCATTTCGAGATGAAGGCGTGGTCCGAGACGAAGATCACCGTGCGCTTCTGGATCGTCGCCGGCCTGCTGTGCGCGGTGGGCTTCGCGCTCTACTACCGCTACTACTTCCCCTTCGCACGCGGATGAGCACGGACGTGGTAGAGCGGGCGCTGCTCGACGCGGCGAGGTTGAAGCCGGAGCAGGACGTGCTCGTGCTGGGCAACGGGTCGCTCGCCCTGGGGGCGCACGAGCGGGTGGGTGACGGCTGGGTCTACGTCGTCCGGTCGCAGGTCGACGAGCTGGAGGAGCTGCTGGACGAGGCGCACGCGGCCGGCGCGAGCGGTGTGGCGTATCTCGTGGGGTCGACACCGGTGCTGCCGCTGCCGGACGAGGCGGTGGCGGCGGCGGTCGGGCGGATCGCGACGGAGGACGGTGCGCTCGTGGCGGCGGCGGAGGAGGTGGCACGCGTGCTGTCCACCGGCGGATGGGCCGCATTTGCAGAACCGGACCCGGAGGTGGGGAAAGAGCTCGCACACTCGCTCGAGGTGGTCGGGTTCGAGCTGGTCGAGGTCGTCGAAGTCGGCCCCGAGACCGTCGTCAGCGGCCGCCTCGGCTGAGGATGCAGGAGCCGAACGACGAACCTGTATCGCATCTTCGAAAAAGCCTCGACAATTCCGACACCTTCCGGCCCCTACGCTGACCCCAGGGGACCTGCGCCCCCCATTGGGGGGGAGTGTTTTTCGTGAGCGGGACACGTCCCGGCGAGTCCTCTCCCGAAGAGGCCTGGCTGCCGCGTCGGGCGCTCGTCGTCGGGCTCGCGCGATCGGGTCGCGCGGCCGCGGCGGCGCTGGCGCGTCGCGGCGTGAACGTCGTGGCTGCCGACCGCTCTCCAGACGCCGATCCGGGCAGGCTCGGCGACGCCGGCGTCGAACTCCGACTCGGAGCGGAGGAGGAGGAAACGTTGCTCGCAGGGGTGGAACTCGTCGTCAAGAGCCCGGGGGTGCCGGCGGAGTCACCGCCCGTCGCCGCTGCCCGCCAGCGGGGGATCCCGATCTGGAGCGAGGTCGAGCTCGGCTACCGGCTGCTGCCCGCAGGCGCGCGGCTGATCGGCGTCACCGGCACGAACGGCAAAACGACGACCACCGAGCTGCTCGGCGCCATCCTCCGCGCCGACGGGCGGCAGGTCGAGGTCGCCGGGAACGTCGGCCGCGCGCTCACCGACGCCGCCGAAGCTGCCGCGGACGACTCGTGGGTCGTCTGCGAGCTCTCGAGCTTCCAGCTCGAGGACGTCCACACTCTCGCCTGCGACGTGGCCGTCCTGCTCAACCTCGAGCCGGACCACCTCGATCGGCACGGCACCTTCGAGGCGTACCGCGACGCGAAGCTCCGGATCTTCGAGCGTGCGCGCGCAAAGGTCGTCCCGCGCGGTTTCGGGATCGACGGGATCGAGTTCTCGGCCGACGACCCGCTGCCCGCGGAGCCGCTGATCCCCGGCCGCCATAACTGGGCGAACGCCGCCGCGGCGACCGCGGCCGCCCACGCCGCCGAAGTCCCCGACCATGCGATTGCCGAGGCCCTCCGCACGTTTCCCGGCGTCCCGCACCGGCTCGAGCTCGTCCGGGAGCTACGCGGCGTTCGCTGGGTCAACGACTCGAAGGCGACGAACACAGCAGCCGCCCGCCGGGGCGTCGCGGCCTACGACGCGCCGCTGCGGCTCATCCTCGGCGGCTCGCTCAAGGGTGAGGACTTCGCGCCCTTCGCCCGCGAGCTGCCCGAAAACGTCCGCTCGATCTATCTCATCGGCGCCGCCACCGACGAGCTCGCCACGGCGCTCGACGCCGCCGGACGCACTTACGTTCGCGCGGGAGACCTGCCGACGGCCGTCGCGCGCGCGGCGGCAGACGGCGAGCCCGGAGACGTCGTCCTTCTCTCGCCGGCCAGCGCCAGCTACGACCAGTTCGCGGACTTCGAGGAGCGCGGCGACACGTTCCGCAGGCTCGCGCAGGGGTTGTCGTGAGGCAAAAGGCGCTCCAGTTCGAGTGGAACATGCTCGTGCTGGTCACGGCGGCCCTCGTCCTCTTCGGGCTCGTGATGGTCTACAGCGCGACCTCGGGCTCGGCCGCGCTCGGCGACGCCAACCCGCTCGGCTACGTGGAGCGGCAGGTCATCTACGCGTTCATCGGACTCGTTCTGCTGCTCGTCGTCTCGCGCCTCGACCTCGAGCGGATCCGCGCGTTGGCACCAACGCTGGTCGTGACAGCGCTCATCCTCTGCCTGGGTGTGCTCGCCGTCGGCTCGCGCATCAACGGCGCCCGCCGCTGGATCGACGTCGGGCCGTTCGTCTTCCAGCCGTCGGAGCTCGCCAAGCTCGCACTCGTCGTCTGGACGGCCTCGTACCTCGCGAATCGCCGTCCACCGGGGACGCTGAAGGAGCTCTGGCGGCCGATCGGGCTCCTCGTGCTCGGGTTCGCGGTGCTCGTGCTCGTCGAGCCGGATCTCGGGACGGCGCTCACGCTCCTGCTCGTGGTCGGTGCGATCCTGCTCGTCTCGGGGACGCGGCTCTCCCTGCTCGCCTCGGCCTATGCCCTCGTGTTCGGGCTCGCCGCGATCGCCGCGTGGTCGTCTCCGTACCGGCGCGATCGCCTCCTGACCTTCCTCGACCCATGGAAGGACCCGACGGGGGCCGGGCTCCAGAACGTGCAGGCGCTGATCAGCATGGGCTCCGGCGGGATCGCCGGGCGCGGGCTCGGCCAGTGCATCGAATGCCTCCATTACCTCCCCGAGGCGCACACGGACATGATGTTCGCCGTCGTCGGCGAGGAGCTCGGGCTCGTGGGCGTGAGCCTTCTGGTTGCCGCCTTCTGCGCCTTCGCCTACGCAGGCATCCGACTCGCGATCGCGTGCCGCGACCCGTTCGCAAAGCGGCTCGCGGCGGGCATCACGGCGCTCGTCTGCGGCCAGGCGGCGATCAACATGGCCGCGGCCATCGGGGTCGCGCCGCTGACCGGGATTCCGCTGCCGTTCGTCTCATACGGCGGCTCGAGCCTCGTGGTCATGCTCGTCGGGGTCGGCGTCCTCCTTAACATCGCCCGTGGCAATGGCGTACGAGCAGCAGCAGCGGTTCCTGATCGCGGCCGGGGGGACGGTCGGACACGTGGCGCCGGCACTCGCAGTCGCGGAGGCGCTGCGGCGACGCGGCGGGCTGGTGACGTTCGCCGGGTCGCCGGATCGCGTCGAGGCGCGGCTCGTTCCTGAGCGCGGGTACGAGTTCGACGCCTTTGCCGTCTCGGGCCTGCCGCGGCGACCGGGCGCGGCCCTGCTGCGGGCGGCTGGCCAGGCGTTCACCGCGCCGGCCGCGTGCCTCCGCATCCTCGGCCGGCGGCGGCCCGACGCGGTCCTCGGTGCCGGCGGCTACGTCGCCGGGCCGATGGTGCTCGCCGCGCGGCTGAGGGGGATCCCGGCCGCGCTCACGGAGGCGGATGCGCACCTCGGGCTTGCGAACCGGCTCGCGGCGCCGCTCGCCCAGCGCGTCTTCCTCGCACTCCCGCTCGGCCTGCACGGGGAGAAGTACCGCGCGGTCGGGCGGCCGATCCCGGCCGCGTCGCGTGCGGTCGACCGCGTCGAAGCCCGGAGCAGGTTGGGTCTGCCCGTCGACGGAAAGGTGGTACTCGTCTTCGGCGGCTCGCTCGGCGCGCGGCTCCTGAACGAGCTAGCGCTGGATGCGTGGGCCGAGCGCGGTCCGGCCGTCGTGCACCTCTGCGGCGAGCGCGACTACCCCGAGTTGCGCGGGCGGGTCTCGCGCGCCGACTACGTGCTCCAGCCGTTCATCGAGGAGATCGGCCTCGCCTACGGCGCGGCGGACGTCGCGCTCGCGCGAGCCGGCGGCTCGGTCTGGGAGCTCGCGGCGGCAGGCCTGCCCGCCGTGCTCGTGCCCGGGGCATTCGCGACAGGGGCGCACCAGGACAAGAACGCGCGCTGGTTCGCCGACGCCGGCGGCGCCGTGGTCGTGCCGGAAGCGGAGGCGGCCCGCGCGCCTCAGGTCGTGGAGGAGCTGCTCGAAGACTCGGACCGTCTCGCCGGGATGGCCGAGGCGATGCGTGCCGTCGCCAAGCCCGACGCAGCGGAGGAGATCGCCGATGAGCTCGTCGCCCTCGCTCGCCGGTAGGCGGATCTGGATCGCCGGCATCGGCGGCGCCGGGATGAGCGGCTATGCGCTCCTCGCCCACGCGTGGGGGGCCGAGGTCGCAGGCTGGGACCGGGTCGAGACGCCCTACCTGCGCAATCTCGACGGTGTGGCGGTCGAGATCTCGCCGGAGCCACCCACGCCTCCTTCCGGCTGGGAGGTGTACGTGTCGACGGCGTTCGCCGACCGGGTGGAAGGCCGCCCGCGGGCCGACCTCCTCGCCGAGCTCGTCTCTCTGCGGCGAGCGATCGTCGTCGCCGGCGCGCACGGCAAGACGACGACGAGCGCGATGATCGCCTTCTGCCTCGACCGGCTCGGCCTCGACCCGGCCTTCCTCATCGGCGGCGACGTGCCCCAGATCGGCGGCAACGCACGGGCCGGCTCCGGCTGGCTCGTCGTCGAGGGCGACGAGTCGGACCGATCGGTGGGCGCCCTGCGGCCGGAGATCGCGGTCCTGCTTAACGTCGACCTCGACCATCACACGACGTTCGCGTCGCGCGGCGAGGTCGAGTCGTTCTTCGAGGACTGGCTGCGCGAGGTTCCGCACGTCGTACGTGCCGAGGAGCTCGAGCCTCTGACGGTCGATCTCGCAGTACCAGGGGAGCACAACCGGCAGAACGCGGCTGCGGCGCTGGCGGCGCTCGAGCTTGCCGGCGTGCCGCGAGCGAACGTGGAGTCGACGATCGTGGAGTTCCGTGGCGTCGGCAGGCGGCTCGAGCCCAAAGGCGAGGCGGGAGGCGTCGCCGTCATGGACAGCTACGCGCACCATCCGGCCGAGCTCGCGGCCGACCTCGCCGCGCTTCGGAACGGAGGCCGGCTGCTCGCTCTCTTCCAGCCGCACCTCTACTCGCGCACGGTCCATCTGGCCCATGGCTTCGCCGCGGCGCTCGCCGGAGCCGACGCGGCGTGCGTCACGGAGATCTATCGCGCACGGGAGGAGCCCGTGCCCGGAGTGAGTGGGCGCCTGATCGTCGACGAGCTCGCCGCCATACGCCCCGGCATGCGTATCGGCTGGGCACCCTCGCTCGAGGACGCCGCACGGCTCGTTGCCACCTGGGCGCGCCCGGGAGACACCGTGCTCACGCTGGGCGCCGGGGACGTCGACAGAGCGGCGCCGCTGATTCTCGGGGCGCTCACGTGAACGTCGAGGAGGGCGTCGAGCTCTCCCGCTACACGACTCTCGGCACCGGCGGCCCCGCGCGTGCCTTCGCGCGCCCGGAATCGGAGCAGGAGGTGGCCGAGCTTCTCCGCTGGGCGAGCGAGCGCGCCCTCGGCGTTGCCGTGGTCGGCCTCGGCTCGAACCTGCTCGTAACGGATTCAGGCGTGGACGCGCTCGTCCTAAAGCTTGGCGGGGAGCTCGCGGCCGTCGAGGCGGAGGGAGACGTGCTGCACGTCGGCGGCGGGGCCGCGAATGCGGTCGCCCTCCATCGCGCGCGCGCCGCCGGGCTCGGCGGCTTCGAGTTCGCCTGCGCCATCCCCGGCACGATCGGAGGCGGGGTCTGGATGAACGGCGGCGCGTACGGCGGCGACTTCGCCGGCGTGGTCGCGCGCGCGCTCGTCGCGACGACGGACGGCAGCAGTTGGCTCACGCGGGCAGAGCTCGGGCTCACCTACCGGCACTCGGAGCTCCGGCACGGGCAGGTCGTCCTGCGGGCGGAGCTGCGGCTGCGGCCGCGGCCGCCCGACGAGATCAAGGCGGAGGTGCGGGAGCTGAACGCGCGTCGCAAGGCGGCGCAGCCGACCAACCGCCGTACGTTCGGCAGCGTGTTCAAGAACCCTGAGCACGAGCTGAGCGCGGGTCGGATGCTGGAGGCGTGTGGGCTGAAGGGGCACCGGATCGGCGGCGCCCAGATCTCGCCGAAGCACGCGAACTTCATCGAGAACGCGGACGATGCTACGACGGCCGACGCACTCGCCCTCATGGCCGAGGCGCGGCGGCGCGCGTACGAGCAGTTCGGGACCCGGCTCGAGCACGAGGTCGAGTTTCTCGGCCCGCTCGAGCTGCCGGACCTGCCCGGTCAGTAGGAGGGAACGGGCCGGCGACGAACACCGAAAGGTGCCTGCGAGGGCTCGTTTCGCATTGTCCGGCGCCTTGGCCGAGGTGTCCGCGCTGCCGCGCCGCGTCAGACTGCCCAAGGTCCACCCTCGGGAGATGCTTGCCGTGCTCGCGCCGACGCGACGGTCGCTCGGGATCGGCTGCGGAATCGTCGTCTTCGCGCTAGGCGGCTACGCGCTCGCGCGAGAGACCTCCCTATTCGCGATCAGCCGGATCGACGTCAGCGGAGGCTCCCCCCGGCTCGCGTCCCAGGTGCGCCGGGCTCTCGCCCCACTGTCCGGCGCCTCCCTCGTCGGGCTCGACGGGGGAGACATCGTGCGGAGGGTCGACGCGCTCCCGACAGTCGTCCGAGCGACCTACGACCGCGCTTTCCCGCACACGTTGCGGATCACCGTCGTGCCGGAGCGGCCGGGTGCCGTGCTCCGGCGCGGTCCCGACAGCTGGCTTGTCTCCGTCCGCGGCCGCGTGATCGAGCGGCTCCCGGCTCACGCCGATGCCGCGTTGCCTCGCGTCTGGGTCTCCGGTCACACGCCGGTGTCGATCGGCGAAACGCTGGACGCTCAGGGTGTTGGGGCGGCCGCGCGCGCCGTCGGGCTCGCCGGCGCGTTCGCATCCCGCATCGCGTCCGCGTCGTTCGCGGACGGCTCCCTCGTCTTCCACCTCCGCTCGGGCCTCGAGCTGCTGCTCGGCGACCGAGCCGAGATCCCGCTCAAGGTCGCGGTGGCCGAGCGGGCGCTGGCGCTGGTGCCGTCGGGGTCGAGCTTCCTCGATGTGAGCGTGCCCGGCCGGGCGGTGTCGGGGACCGGGACGTCCGCGATCGACGAACCACAAAGCTCTAGTAGAGGTTGATGCTTACACGCTCTACCTCTGGTTGACAGCGAGGCTGTGCGCACGTACCCTCGGGCGCGAACTCCCTTGGTTCTGCCCCAATCCTCTAGTGGAGGTTAAGGTTCGAGTCCATGAGCGCGAACGACGCAGCCGGGAACTATCTCGCAGTCATCAAGGTCGTCGGCGTCGGCGGCGGCGGCACGAACGCCGTCAACCGGATGGTGGATGCCGGTCTCTCCGGCGTCGAGTTCATCGCGGTCAATACCGACGCACAGGCGCTGATGGTCTGCGACGCAGACGTCAAGATCCACATCGGCTCGGCCGCGACCCGCGGCCTAGGAGCCGGCGCGGATCCCGCAGTGGGGCAGGCCGCAGCGCAGGAGAGTCGCGACGAGCTCAAGGAAGCGCTGAAGGGCGCGGACATGATCTTCATCACGGCCGGCGAAGGCGGCGGCACGGGCACCGGCAGTGCGCCCATCGTCGCCGAGCTCGGCCGCGAGCTCGGCGCGCTTACCGTCGGAGTCGTCACGAAGCCCTTCGGCTTCGAGGGACGGAGGCGGGCGCAGCAGGCGGAGCAGGGGATCTCGTCCCTCGGCGATCGGATCGACACGCTGATCGTGATCGAGAACGACCGGCTGCTTCAGGTGGTCGAGAAGCAGACCTCGGTCGTCGACGCGTTCCGCATGGCCGACGACGTCCTGCGCCAGGGCGTGCAGGGCATCACCGACCTGATCACCGTCCCGGGACTCGTCAACCTCGACTTCGCGGACGTGCGGACGATCATGCGCGAGGCCGCAGGCTCGGCGCTGATGGGCATCGGGAGCGGCACCGGAGACAACCGCGCCGCGGAAGCAGCCCGCTCGGCAGTCTCTTCGCCACTGCTCGAGTCGTCGATCGAGGGCGCGACCGGGATTCTCCTCAACATCACCGGCGGTCCCGACATCGGACTGTTCGAGGTCAACGAGGCGGCCGAGGTCGTGACGAGCGCCGCCGACCAGAACGCGAACATCATCTTCGGCGCGGTGATCGACGAGGCGATGGGTGACGAGGTGCGCGTCACGGTCATCGCCACCGGCTTCGGCGGGCAGCGCCGGCGCCGGCGCGCCGGAACGGAGGCACCCGTCTCCGTCCCGGCGGGAGCCGCGGAGCAGACCCGCGAGGACGGGCTCGACGTGCCGTCCTTCCTCCGCAACGAATAACCCTCCGCGACGACTTTCTCGTTCCGCGAGGTTTGCGTCCGCCGAAAGCGGGCAAACCGTCGGTGCCCTCAACAGGGTTGACCGATACGAGTCAACCCCACGACCCGGTCCGCTGCCCCGGTTCGTCATCGACGAGCCGGGGCAGCTCCGTTTTGCGGGCAACGCGACTGAGCCGGGGCGGCGCGGCGAGACACTAGGATCGGCCGTGGCCATGCCCGAGACGCTCCTGCACACGCCGCTCCACGATCGGCACGTCGAACTCGGAGCGCGGATGGTGCCCTTCGCCGGCTGGGAGATGCCCGTCCAGTACGAGGGAGTGATTCCGGAGCATCGGGCGGTGCGTACGGATGCCGGCGTGTTCGACGTCTCGCACATGGGCGAGCTCGAGGTGGAGGGCCCTCGCGCGGGCGAGCTGCTGCAGGGCGCGCTCTCGAACGACCTCGACCGCATCTCGCCGGGCCAGGCCCAATACACGCTCCTCACGAACGAGGACGGTGGGATCATCGACGACCTGATCGTCTATCGCGTCGGCGACCACTCGTATCTCCTCGTCGTCAACGCCTCGAATCGTGCGACCGCCTACGACTGGCTGAAAGAGCGCGAGATTCCCGGCTCCGACGTTCGCGACGTCTCCGACGAGTGCGCGCTCCTCGCCGTCCAGGGACCGCGCGCGATCGAGCGGCTCGGCCTTCTGCCGGCTCCCGCGTTCACCTTCGCCGAGGCGACGCTCTACGGCGTCGAGGTGATGGTGAACCGCACGGGTTACACCGGCGAGGACGGCTGTGAGCTGCTGTGCATGAGCGAGGACGCGGTGCAACTGTGGGACGCCGTGCTCGATCGCGGAGTCGTCCCGTGCGGCCTCGGCGCGCGCGACACGCTGCGTCTGGAGGTCTGCTACCCGCTGCACGGGAACGACATCGGGCCCGAGACCGATGCGATCTCGGCCGGCCTCGGCTGGGCCTGCGCGCTCGACAAGGAGTTCGAGGGCGTCGAGGTTCTCCGCCGCGTCAAGGCAGAGGGGCCTGAGCGGCGCCTCGTGGCCTTCGTGATGGAGGACAAGGCGATCCCGAGGCACGGAATGGCCATCGAGGGTGGCGGCGAGGTGACGTCGGGCACGCACTCGCCGATGCTCGACATCGGGATCGGAATGGGCTACGTGCCGGCTGCGCAGGCACAGCCCGGCACCGAGCTGACGATCGACGTCCGCGGCCGTCCGCGCCGGGCGCGCGTCGTCAAGAAGCCGATCTACAAGAGGGAGGATTGAGTGCCAGCCGAGAGCTACCCGGAGGACCTGAAGTACCACGAGGAACACGACTGGGCCCGCGTCGAGGGGGACGAGGCCGCGCTCGGGATCACGTGGTTCGCCGCCGACGCGCTCGGCGAGCTCGTCCACTTCGAGCCGCCCGCGGTCGGCTCGAGCGTCACGAGGGGCCAGACCTACGGGGAGGTCGAATCGGTCAAGGCGGTCTCCGACGTCATCGCGCCGCTCTCCGGTGAAGTGCTCGACGTGAACCAGCAGGTCGTTGACGCGCCCGAGACGGTGAACGAGGACCCGTACGGCGGCGGCTGGCTGGTCCGGATCCGGCTCTCCGACCCCGGCGAGGTCGAGGCGCTGCTCGAGTCGGAGGCGTACCGGCAGCTGCTCGCCGACCAGTGACGCAGCACCCCTTCCTCGCGCTCACGGAGTCCGACCGGGAGGAGATGCTCCGGACGGTCGGAGCCGGCTCGGTCGACGAGCTCTTCGGCGATCTTCCCGCCGCCGTCCGGCTGCAGCGGCCGCTCGACCTCGAGCCGCAGCTGTCGGAGCAGGAGGTGTTCGCGCACCTCGCCGAGCTCGCCGACCGGAACGCCGACGCGAGCCGAGAGCTCTCCTTTCTCGGCGCGGGCATCTACGACCATTACGTGCCCGCGGTGGTCGACACCATCCTGCAGCGGGGCGAGCTGCTGACTGCGTACACGCCGTACCAGCCGGAGATGAGCCAGGGTGTCCTGCAGGCGATCTTCGAGTACCAGACCGCGATCTGCGAGCTCACCGGCATGGACGTCTCGAATGCGTCCGGCTACGACGGCACGACCGTCGCCGCCGATGCGTGCTACGTCGCGAAGCACGCGACCGGGCGCGAGAAGCTCGTCGTGACCGAGGCGACGAATCCGCAGGTGCGGCAGGTCGTCAAGACGTACGCTGCCGGCTTCGGGCTCGAGATCGTCGAGGTTCCGCACCGGGACGGGACGACCGATCCCGACGAGCTCGAACGCGCTGTGGCGGACGCCGCGGCGGTCATCTTCCAGCAGCCGAACTTCTTCGGCTGTCTCGAGCCTGCGCCGGAGCTCGTCGCGAGGGCGAACGACGCCGGTGCGCTGCCGATCGCGCACGTCGACCTGCTTTCGCTCGGCGTGCTCGAGGCGCCGGGACGCTACGGGGCGGCGCTCGCGCTCGGCGAGGGGCAGGCCGCCGGCAACTTCCCGTCATTCGGCGGGCCGCATTACGGCTTCCTCGCCGCACGGGAGGAGTTCATCCGGCGCATGCCGGGCCGCATCGTCGGCGAGACGGTAGACACCGCGGGCGAGCGCGGCTATGTCCTCACCCTGCAGACCCGAGAGCAGCACATCCGGCGGGAGAAGGCCACGTCGAACATCACCACGAACCAGACGCTGCTGGCGCTCGGCGGGCTCGTCTATCTCACATGGCTCGGGCCGCAGGGGCTGCGCGAGGTGGGGGAGACCTGCCTGTCGCTGGCGGCGTACGCGAAGCAGCGCCTAGCTGAGGTGGCGGGACTCGAGGTGGCGTTTGCAGACGAGGCAACGTTCAAGGAGTTTGCGGTCCGCGTCGGACGGAACGCGCGCGAGGTCGTCTCGGCCGCGCGCGAGCTGGGCGTCCATCCCGGGTACGCGCTCGGGCGCGACTACGAGGGGATGGACGACGCCTTACTGGTCGCGGTCACGGAGCAGCGGACGCCGGCAGAGATCGACCGGCTCGCCGACGTTCTCGCGGAGGTCGTCGGATGAAGCTCATCTACGAGAAGTCGAGCCCCGGCCGCCGCGCCTCGGTCATCCCGCGCTACGAGAACCTGCGGGCTCCGGAGGTCCCGTCCGACCTTCGCCGTAGCGAGCCGCCGCGCCTGCCTGAGGTGCCCGAGTTCGAGCTGATCCGCCACTTCACCGAGCTCTCGACGCGGAACTTCGGCGTCGACACCGGCTTCTACCCCCTCGGCTCCTGCACCATGAAGTACAACCCGCGGATCAACGAGCGCCTGGCGGCGCTGCCCGGGTTCGCGCGGCTCCACCCGCTGCAGGAGGAGGAGGGCGCGCAGGGCGCGCTCGAGCTGATGTGGCGGCTGCAGGAGATCCTTGCGGAGGTGACCGGCCTCGACGCGGTCTCGCTCCAGCCTGCGGCCGGCTCGCAGGGGGAGCTGACGGGGCTGATGCTCGTGCGCGCGTACTTCGCGGCACGCGGTGAGAGCGAGCAGCGGCGAAAGGTCGTCATTCCCGATACGGCGCACGGCACGAATCCCGCCTCGGTGACGATGGCGGGCTACGAGTTGACGCACGTACAGACGGACGCGCGCGGGAACGTCGACGTCGACGACCTGCGCGGCAAGGTCGACGAGCACACCGCGGCGCTGATGCTCACGAACCCATCGACGCTCGGCCTGTTCGACGAGAACATCGCGGAGATCGAGGAGATCTTCCACGGCGCCGGCGCGCTCATGTACTACGACGGCGCGAACCTCAACGCGGTCTGCGGGATCTCGCGGCCCGGTGACATGGGGTTCGACATCGTCCACATCAACCTGCACAAGACGTTCTCGCAGCCGCACGGTGGTGGCGGCCCTGGGGGCGGGCCGATCGCGGTGCGCGACATCCTCGAGCCGTTCCTGCCGGTGCCGGCGGTCGTGCGGCGGGATGACGGCGGCTTCGGCCTCGACTTCGACCGGCCGCAGACGATCGGCAAGGTGCGCGGCTTCACCGGGCCGTTCGGCGTCTTCGTCCGCTCGTACGCCTACATCCGGATGTGGGGGCCGCGGCTACGCGAGATGTCCGAGACGGCCGTGCTCAACGCGAACTACGTCCTCGCACGCCTGAAGGACGCCTACGACCTCCCGTTCGACCGGCTGTGCATGCACGAGTTCGTGGTTTCCGCACGGAGCCTGAAAAAACAATACGGCTGTACGGCGCTCGACGTCGCCAAGCGATTGATGGACTACGGCTTCCACCCGCCGACGATCTACTTCCCGCTGATCGTCCCCGAGGCGTTGATGGTCGAGCCGACCGAGACCGAGACGAAGGAGACGCTCGACGCGTTCTGCGACGCGATGCTCGAGATCGCCCGCGAGGCGGCGGAGCAGCCGGAGCTGCTGAAGGAGGCGCCGCACAACCGGCCGGTACGGCGGCTCGATGAGGTTCGGGCGGCGAAGCGCCCGGTTGTCAAGTACGGCTTCGAGGAGCACCCGCAGCCGGACGCCGAGCAGGCGTCGGCGGCGCAGTCTCCGAGCGGCGTCTGACCCGCGGCGCGGCGGCGAGCTGGCCGCACGCGGCCTCGATGTCCCGGCCCCGCGTGAGACGCACGGTGGCGGGGACGCCGACGCGCTCAAGCTCGTGCCGGAAGGCCCCGATCCGGTCCCGCGACGAGCCTTCGTACAACCCGGTCGGGTTGTACGGGATCAAGTTCACTTTGAAATGGTCGCGGCCAAGGATCTCCGCAAGCGCGCGCGCCTGCTCAGGCGCGTCGTTCACTCCGGCGAGCATCACGTACTCGACGAAGACGCGCCGGTTCGTCGCGGCCGCCTGGCGACGGCACTCGGCGACGATGTCCGCGATCGGGTAGCGCTCGTTCACCGGCATGATCCGCGACCGCAGCTCGTCGTCCGGCGCGTGGAGCGAGAGCGCGAGCCGGATTGGCTCGTCCACCTCGTCCACGAACCGGGTCAGGCCCGGCAACCAGCCGACCGTGGAGATCGTCGTCCGGCGGGGCGTGATTCCGATGTCCGGGAGTCGCCGCGCCGCCTCGAGCACCTCGTCGAGGTTCAGCATCGGCTCGCCCATTCCCATGAACACCGCATGGTTGACCTCGGTCAGGCGGCGGAAGTGGAGCGCCTGGTCGAGGATCTCTGAGGCGGTGAGGTTACGACCGAAGGCCATCGAGCCCGTGGCGCAGAACGTGCAGGTGAGCGGGCAGCCGGACTGCGAGGAGAGGCACAGTGAGCGCCGGCCGTCGCGGTAGCGCATCAGCACCGCCTCGACCGGGTGGCCGTCGCCGGTGCGGAAGAGCGTCTTCACCGTGCCGTCGCGCGACTCGCGCTCCGTTTCGACCGTCAGCGTCGAGAACGGCACCGCCGAGGCGAGCTCCTCGCGCAGCGCGAGCGGGAGGTTCGTCATCGCCCCATAGTCGGACGCGCCGCGCGCCGTCCACTCCCACACCTGCCGGGCGCGGAAGGCCGGCTCGCCGCGCTCACGCAGCGTCTCCTCGAGAAGCCTCAGGTCCATCGGGCTACGGTAGCGTCACGGGTCGTGATCGACCTCCGCTCCGACACCGTCACGAAGCCGACTCCGGGGATGCTCGCGGCGATGGCTGCCGCCGAGGTCGGGGACGAGCAGGAGCGCGAGGACCCGACCACGAACGAGCTGCAGCGGCGGATGGCCGAGCTGCTGGGGCACGAGGCCGCACTGTTTCTCCCGACCGCGACGATGGCGAACCAGGCCGCGTTGCGCGTTCTCAGCCGCCCGGGCTGCAAGGTCGTCGCGGAGGAGCGCACCCACGTCCTGATCTACGAGTGGGGAGGACCGGCGATCCATTCCGGCCTCGTCATGCAGGGGCTCGTCGCCGAGGCGGGTCGGCCGACGCCGGAGCAGATCAAGGAGATCGACGAGTTCGGCCCCGGCAGCGTCCTCGTGCTCGAGAACACGCACCGCAGCTCCGGCGGCTGCGTCTGGCCGCTCGCGGAGTTCCGGGCGACGCTGGACGCGGCGCGCTCACGCGGAGCAGCCGTCCATCTCGACGGGGCGCGTCTCTTCAACGCCTCGGTCGCGGCCGGCCTCGATCCTGCGGCGTGGGGAGCCTTCGCCGACACGGTCACGATCTGCTTCTCCAAGGGGCTCGGCTGCCCGTTCGGCGCCGTCCTCGCCGGGCCGGCCGAGACGATCGAGCAGGCGTGGGAGGGGAAGTTCCTCTTCGGCGGAGCGCTCAGGCAGTCGGGCATCGCGGCCGCCGCGATGCTCTACGCGCTCGACCACAACGTCGAGCGGCTCGCCGACGACCATGCACGAGCGAAGCGGCTCGCGGAGGGAATCGGGATCGATCCGGCGACCGTCGAGACGAACTTCGTTCCCATCCCCGACGAGCCCGGCTTGCGAGAGCGGCTGTTCGCGCGAGGCGTCGGCGTCGGCGGCCTGCGCCCGGACTGGCTGCGGGCGGTCACGCATCTCGGCGTCGGTGACGACGAGATCGACGAGGCGATCGAGCGGATGCAGGACGAGGTTCGTGTCCACGCCTGAGACGCTCGCCGCAAAGCTCGACCAGCTCGTCCGGGTCGCGCAGCGGGAGAAGCGCATGCCGAGCCTCAGCGCCGCAATCCTGCGCGACGGGGAGGTCGTGTGGGAGACGGCGCTCGGCCTCGCTGACGTCGAGTCGGACGTCGAGGCGACGCCGGACACGCAGTACCGGATCGGCTCGATCACGAAGACGTTCACGGCGGCCGCGATCATGCAACTGCGCGACGAAGGCAAGCTCGACCTCGAGGACACGCTCGACCGGCACCTCGAGGGTGCGGCGCACCGGCCGACGATGCGCCGGCTCCTCTCCCACGCGTCGGGGCTCCAGCGCGAGACGCAGAACGACTCGTGGCTCACGCTCCGCTTCGCGCCGCCCGACGAGTTGGTCGAGACGCTCGCTCAGGCCGAGCTCGTGCTCCCGTCCGGCGCCCGCTTTCACTACTCGAACCTCGCGTACGCGCTGCTCGGCGTCGTCGTCGAGCGCGTCTCCGGGATGCCGTACCGGGACTACGTGCGCACGCGGATCTTCGACCCCGTCGGGCTGACGCACGTCAGCTTCGACCCCGAGCCGCCGGCAGCACTCGGCTACCTCGCGCAGCCGTACGCCGACGGCGTCTGGGACACGATCGGAGTCGACACCGGCGCCTGGGAGTCGGCAGGACAGTTGTGGGGGACGGCCGGTGACATCTGCCGCTGGGGCGCCTTCCTCGCCGATCCCGACGAGTCGGTGCTCGCGGCGTCGAGTGCCGAGGAGATGCGGACCGTGCAGCTGATCGCGGACCACGAGCGCTGGCTGTCCGGCTACGGGCTGGGCCTCGAGCTGCGCCGGGACGGCGAGCGGATCCTCGCCGGGCACGGCGGCTCGATGCCGGGCTTCATCGCGCGCCTCTACTTCTCGCCGAAGGAGAAGGTCGTGGTCGCCGCGCTCACGAACGAAAGCGAGGCCGCGCTCGGGGACCTCGGGCTGGCACTCGCGCGGACGACGATCGAGGAGTGGCCTGTCGCGCCGGAGCCGTGGCGGGTCGGCGAGCCGCCGCCCGACGACGTCGCGCCGCTGCTCGGGATCTGGTTTTTGGAGGCGGCAAGGGTCGTCTTCCGCTGGCGCGAGGGAAAGCTCGAGGCGCGCTACGACGGGATGCTGGACTGGGAGCCGTCCGCCGTCTTCGAGCGCGAGACGGACGACCGGTGGCGCACCGTCTCGGGGCCCGAGCAGGGCGAGGCGCTGCGGCTCGAGCGTGGGGCGGACGGGACGGTCGCGCGGATGGTCTGGGCGGGCTACCCGGTCACGCGGGAGCCAGGCCCATGGAGAGGGCCGGAGTAGCCCTTACTCGTACTGGAGCGCTTCGAGGACGTTCAGCTTCGCTGCGCGGCGCGCGGGGAAGATCGCCGCCAGGAGGCCGACGACCACGGCAGCGATCACGAACACGATCACCTGGCCCCAGGGCACCGTGAAGACGATGAAATCGATCCGCGCCGCGAGTAGCCCGCCGAGCACGAGCCCGAGCAGGATCCCGATCACGCCACCCATCAGCGCGGTGATGACGCTTTCGGCGCGAATCATGCGCCGTACCTGCCGCCGTGTCATCCCGACCGCTCGCAGCATTCCAAGCTCGCGAGTTCGCTCGAACACCGTCAGCACGAGGGTGTTCACGATCCCGAAGAGGCTGACGATGACGGACAGCGCGAGCAGCACGTAGAGCACGTTCAAGATCGCGTTCAGCCCGGCGATCTGGTTGTCGATGAACTGCTGCTTCGTCTGCACCTTGGCGTTCGGGAACGCCGCCAGCTGGCGGTCGAGCGCAGCCTTGTTCGCGTCCGTCTCACCGCCACGCATTCGCACGAACGAGAAGAGGTTCTGCGCCGGGTCGTAGATGCTGTCCCACGTCTTGTCGGAGATCGTCACGGGGCCGAACGGGGAGCCTCCCGTCGGCGGCTTGAAGATGCCGATCACGTGCAGATCGACGGTCTGGCCGGTCGGCGACGTCAGCTTCAGCGGGGAGCCGATCCTCAGGTGATGGTCCTTTGCGAAGCCGTCGTCCGTGAATGCGCCGTTTGCCCCCAGGTGAGCGATGACCGCGTTGCTGCCGCCGTGGAGCCAGTTGATGTTGAAGATCTGCGCGCCGCCGGGGTTCACCGCCGTCGCCTGGTGCACCGACCCGAAGATCTCGGCATCGCCGCCGCGGACGTTCGCGATTGCCTGAACGCCGGGAGTCTTCGCGGCCGCGTTGCCGGCCGCGATCGGGATGGGGTCGAAGTTGTTCTGCGCCGTGATCGCATAGCCGCTGATCCAGAGGTCGTTGACGGCACCGCGGAAGCTCTTCGTGATCCCGGCCGCGACGACCGCGACGAGCGTCACAAGAGCAAGTCCGATCATCAAGGCTGACGCCGTCGAAGCGGTCCGTTGCGGATTCCGCCGGGCGTTGTCGCGGGCGAGCGCGCCGGCGGCCCCGCCGAACCTGCTTGCGGGAGCCCCGAGCGCCCAGGCGAGCGGACGCACGAACCGGGCCGAGAGGAGCGCGATGCCCAGGAAGATCAGCAATGTCCCCAGCCCCATGAAGAGAAGGACCTGCTTCGTACCAAGACCACTGCCGAACAGGCCGAAGATGACCAGCGCAAATCCGAGCACCGTGAGAAGCGCCGACCCGACCGAGCGGTACTTCGCAAACCGGCCCGGCGGCAGCTCGGCCCCCTCCCGCACGGCCGCGATCGGCGGCACGCGCGTAGCGCGGACCGCCGGGCGGAGACTTGCCAGGACCGTGACGAGGATCCCCACGAGGAGGGCCACGATCACCGTCCGCACGTGCAGGACGAGCCCGTTGTTCGGCAGCGTGAAGCCGACGGCGTCGAACAGCTTGAAGAGGCCGACGCCGAGCCCGAGGCCGACGGCGATCCCTACGACCGACGCGATGGCGCCGATCGCGAGGCCCTCGACGACGATCGAGGTCCGCACCTGGCGTCGCGACGCCCCGATCGTCCGCAGGGTCGCAAGCTCTCGCGAACGCTGCTTGATCGTGATCGACAGCGAGTTCGCGATCACGAACGCGCCGACGAACAGCGCAATCGCACCGAACGCGAGCAGGAAGTCCTGCAGGAAGTTGAGGAAGCTCTCGGTGTTCTTCGCATCTTCCTTCGCCTGCCCCTGGCCGGTCCGCACCTGCGTATGCGGCGGCAGGACGCCGCGGATCTCGGCGGCGAGCTTGGCCGGAGTCACGCCGGGCTTCGCTTTCGCGCGGATCTGGTCGAGCTTCCCCACCCGCTGGAAGAGCCGCTGTGCCGTCGGGAGGTTGAAGCCGGAGAGCGTTGCGCCCCCGAGGCTCGACGCTCCGCCGAAGTGGACGAAGCCGGAGATCCTCATGCGAAGTGTCGGCCCGTTGGCCTGGACGCCGATCGTCTGCCCGACCTTCAGGTCCTTCTTGCCCGCGGTCGCCTCGTCGATCACGAGCTGGTTCCGCCCGGGCCAGTTCCCGTTGACGAGCGTGAGCGTGTTGAGCTCCGGCCGGGTCGGGTCCACGCTGAAGCCGAGGTTCGGCGCACCGCCGAAGTGGACGACCTTCCCGTTGACGACGAGGTGCGCGCTGCCGCCTACGCCGCCGACGGCGTCCGCGACGTCCGGCAGGCCACGGATCACCGGCAGCAGCGACTGGTCGAAAGGCGGGGCCGTCGTGGTGCCGTTGTCGCTCAGGTTGAACGCCGATTTCCCGGTCACCGTCGCGTCGGTGCCTCGGTAGACGGAGGTGAAGATTCCGCCGAACGCGCCCTTGATCGAGTCGGTCAGGACGTAGGTGCCGGTGATGAGCGCGACGCCGAGGACGATTGCGATCGCCGTCAGCGCGGTGCGCAGCTTGCGCCGCGCCATCCCTCTCAGCGCGACACGGATCATGCGGTGAGCGAGTTCAGTACCTCGAGCACCTCGGCCTGTTCGGCGGACCGGCCGAGCTCGCGCACGATCTCCCCGTCGGCGAGGAAGAGGATGCGGTCGGCGATCGCCGCGGCCCGTGCCTCGTGGGTCACCATCACCGTCGTCTGTCCGTACTCGTCGGTGGACGCACGCATCAGCTCGAGGATCTCCCCGCCGGTTCTCGAGTCGAGGTTCCCCGTCGGCTCGTCGGCGAAGAGGATCGTCGGCCTGGTGACGAGCGAGCGGGCGATTGCGACGCGCTGCTGCTGGCCGCCCGAGAGCTCAGAGGGGCGGTGGTGGCGGCGGTCGGCGAGGCCCATCTGCGTGAGGAGCGAGTCGAGCCACGCCTTGTCGGGCTTCTCCCCGGCGATCGAGAGTGGCAGGACGACGTTCTCCTCGGCGTCGAGCATCGGCAGAAGGTTGAAGAACTGGAAGACGAAGCCGATGTGCTTGCGCCGCAGCTTGGTCAGGCTCGAGTCGTCGAGCCGCGTGATGTCCGTGCCGGCGATCAGGACCGTGCCCGAGGTCGGCTTGTCCAGCCCCGCCAGGATGTGCATCAGGGTCGACTTGCCCGAGCCGGACGGCCCCATGACCGCCACGAGCTCGCCGGAGCGGACCTCGATGTCGACGCCGCGGAGCGCGTCGACCGCAGTCGATCCCTCCCCGTAGCGGCGCGTCAGGTCATGGGCCTCGACCGCGGCGCCCGTGGGCACGACGGGACCACCCTTCGATTCCTCCCTCACGGCCATGTCTCCGAGGCTAGCCCAAGCCCCGCCGCGATGGAAGGGGGTCCGATTTTTCTTTACCGGCCTCCGCCGAGGTAGAAGCCGAGCACGGCGGCGCCGTAGGCCCCGACGAGCAGCCAGCCCTCCCGGCGGTGCAGACGGCCGTTCCAGACGGTCGCCGTGACGAGCACGGCGGCGCCTGCCATAGCGACGAGCTCGCTCCAGCGGAAGGCGAGCGCGAGCGGATGCGTGAAGAGCAGGGCGAGCAGCGTCACGACCGGGACGACGAGGAGCGCGACCTGCGCGCTCGAGGAGATCGCGATCTCGCTGGCGAGCCGCATCTTTCCCCGATGCGCGATGACGATCGCACCGCCGTGCTCGGCGGCGTTGCCGACGATCGCGACGATCACGATCGAAACGAAGAACTCGCTCAGGCCCACGGCGGTCGCGAAGGCGTGGAGGGAGTGGACGAGGATCTCGCTCACCCAGGCCGTGACGGCCGTCGTCACGCCGAGCACGACGAGCGCGGTCGGAAGCGACCACGAGCCCTCGCTCGGCCCCTCGCGTTCCTGCTCGCGTTGGCGGCGCAGGTTTCGGCCGGTCACGGTGAGGTAGAGCAGCAGCAGGACGATCGCCACCGGCACCGACGCGACGACCACGGCGTGGCGCTCCGGCTCTCCCGTGTACCCGAATGCCGTCGGCACCGCGAAGAGTCCGACGGCGACGCCGACGAGGGCGAGTTGCGTGAGCAGTGAGCGTCGGTCGATCCGCGCCCCGTCCGGGCCGACCACCTGCGTGACGCCGAAGACGAGCAGGAGGTTCGAGATCACGCTGCCGGCGAGCGAGCCGCGGACGACGGTCGGGAGGTTGGCGCCGACGGCGAAGAGCGCGACGATGAGCTCCGGCGCGTTCCCGAAGCTCGCGTTGAGGAAGCCGCCGATGCCCGGGCCGGTGTGCTCCGCCGCCTGCTCGGTGGCATCGCCTATCAGCCACGCGAGCGGGATGAGGGACACGGCCGCGAGCACGAAGAGCGTCACGTCCCCGGCACCCGTCAGCTTGTCCACCGCGATCGTGATGGGCGCCAGGACGAGCGACGCCCAGAGGATGTTCCGGACCACCGACCTAGCCTAAAGAGCCGCCGAGCGGGCCTGGACAGCGGGTGAGCCATCAGCCGCTTACAGCGATTCAGCCGCGCTGTCAAGTCTTGCGCAGGTTGCCACTCGCTCGGAGAATGAGACTGTGAACCTCGAGCAACCCGCCGCGACGCTGCCGCTGCATCCGCAGGATGAGGCCGAGTGCCGGCGTTGCGCGGTTCACTGCGACAAGGTCGTGTACCCGGCGGCGTGCCTCCAGCGTTCCTGTCCCTTCGTCTACGCGTACGAGGAGCAGGGGCGCACGTACATGGGGTGCCTGCAGAAGGTGTTCGAGGCGGAGATCGACGTCGAGATGCTCGTCGCCGCCGAGCGGACGCGTGAGGGGTTCGGCGCCGTGCGCGCCCTGCGGCGGCCGCTGCCGATGTGCCATGCGGCGGTGCAGGCGACATTCGAGCACCGCGAGACCGAGCTCGGGTGCGTCAATCCAGAGTTCGGCGAGCTGCCTGCAGGCTCGCCGACGTTCCGCGTCTTCGCGCGGGTCGCGGACTTCTAGCCGCGTCCGGCTCCGCGAGCCGGCGGAGGACGAGGACGCCGGCCGCCGGTCCGGCGACGGCACAGGCATAGGCGACGCGCCACGACGAGGCCGCGACGATCGCGGCGAACGCGGGCGGGCCTGCCGCCACCACCACGCCGAGCATCATCTGCTGGAAGCCGAGGGCGGCTCCGCTGCGGGCGCGTCCGGCCGTCTCCGCCGCGGCGGTGAACGAGAGGCCGTTCCACGCGAGCCCGAGCACGCCGCACACGACGGTGGCCGGGATGAGGACGGCGAGGGGCGCGTCGACGAGCACGGCGACGAGCGCCGTCGCGACGGTGAGCGCGACGCCGATCTCCCTCAGCGGGCCGAGCCTCGTTCCGCGCCGGTCGGACCAGCGGCCGGCGACGATCCTGGCGCCGATCCCAAGCACGTTGATCACGACGAGCACGACCGCGGCCGCATCCTTGGACAGGCCGCGGTGAGCGTGAAGGAAGAGGACGACGAACGTGATAATCGAGATCTGCGCGACGAGATAGAGGGACGAGCCGCCGGCGAGCCGCCACATCCGCGGATCGCGAAGCGGTGAGATGAGCTGTTGCGGCGCGAGTGTGGGCTCTCCGGCCGGCGCATCGCGGAGGAAGATGCCGCCGAGGAGTGCGCCTGCGATGCAGACGCCGGCGAGGGCGAGGAAGGCGAGTCGCGTTCCGCCTGTCGAGGCGAGCCACGGCAATGTCGCAGCGGCGCTCGCGGTGCCGATCGGGATCGCGGTCTGGCGGATCCCGAGCGCGAGGCCGCGTTCGTCGGCTCCGAACCAGCCCATCACGGCACGGCCGCTCGCGGCGTTGACGCTAGCGCCGAAGGCGCCGGCGAGCGCGAGCATGCCCACAAGCTGTGCGAGCGTGCTCGTCTCGGCGGTGGCAAAGAGGGCGGCCGCGGCACCGGTGAGACCGAGCACGATGACGAGTCGCTCTCCGATCCGGTCGGCGAGCAGTCCCCAGGGGAGGAGCGTCGGAAGCATCCCGATTCCCGCAGCGCCCAGCACGATGCCCACCTCGCCGACGGTGAGGTTGTATTGCGAGCGCAGCTGCGGTGCGAGCGCCGCGAGGCCGAGCGTGAATGCCGAGAAGCAAGCCTGCGCAAACGTTCCAGCGGCGAGCACAACCCACCGATACCGCCCACCGGACACGTCCCGAACGTACATGTCTACGTGTCAGACACCGGACAGGTCCGATTTCTTCCCGTCCCTTGGTTGCGCGGAAACGACTCGATACGGACTCGCCGAAAGAGTCAGCTCGTCCAGCGAGTGTGGAGCTCCTTCGTCTTGCGGATCTCGTTCGCGTCGGGGCCGCGGTTGTCCGGACCCGCTGTCTCGAGGACGGCCGGCAGATTCTGAAGTCGCGGGTTCGACAGGAAGACGCCGAGCTTCTCGCCGAGCTCCCCCTCGAGGATGTTCGCGTGCCGGTCGCGGTTCGAGGCGAATGGCGCCGCGGAGTCGTTGACGTGCAACGCCCGGAGCCGGTCGAGGCCGATCGACAAGTCGAGCTCGTCGAGACACGCGTCGAGCGCTGCCGGGTCGGTCACGTCCACGCCGGAGACGAAGAGGTGGCACGAGTCGAGGCAGACGCCGAGCCGCGGGTGGCCTCCGAGCCGATCGTGGATCGTTGCGAGCTCCTCGATCGAGCGCCCGATCGTCCCCCCGGCGCCGGCGGAGTTCTCCATCAGGAGCCACGTGTCGCCCGTGCACAGCTCGAGCACCTGCTCGAGCGCCGGCACGACGCGCTCCAGCCCAACCTCGAGCCCGCTGCCGAGGTGGGAGCCGACGTGGAAAACGACGTCGTCGGCGCCGATCCCGCCCGCCACCCGCATCGTGTTCTTCAGCGTCTCCACCGACCGCTCGTAGGTCACGGGATCCGGCGCCGCAAAATTGCAGAGATAAACCGCATGGCAGAGGACGCCGCCGATCCCCGCCTCGACGCGCGCCTCGCGGAAGCGCTCGAAGCTCGCCGGATCGTGGTTCGTCGGCCGCCAGGCGCGCGGGCTCTGCGTAAACACCTGCACCGAGTCGGCGTCGATCGCGACCGCCCGCTCGATCGCCTTGTCGATCCCGCCGGACGAGGACACGTGAGCCCCGATCTGCACCGCCACCTACGCTACCGGCATGGCGGTCCGCGTCCGCATGGCTCCGAGCCCCACCGGCTTCCAGCACGTCGGCGGGATCCGCACGTTCCTCTTCAACTGGCTCTTCGCTCGGCACGAGGGCGGCGAGAACCTGCTGCGGATCGAGAACACCGACACGACGCGTGAGGTCGCCGAGGCGGTCGACCACATTCAGGACTCGCTCGGTTGGCTCGGCATCGAGGTGGACGGGCCCGTGACCTTTCAGCTCGACCGGATCGAGGACTGCCGTCGCGTCGCCGAGCAACTCGTCGCCGAGGGAAAGGCGTACGAGGACGACGGCGCGATCCGCTTCCGGATGCCGGACGAGGGCACGACCGCCTGGGACGACGTCGTCCGCGGCCGGGTCGAGGTGGCGAACGAGACGATCGAGGACGTGGTGCTCGTGCGCTCGGACGGGAGGCCCACCTACAACTTCGCTTCGCCGATGGAGGACGTGTGGGACGAGATCACACACGTGATCCGGGGTGAAGATCACATCTCGAACACCCCGAAGCAGATCCGGATCATTCAAGCCGTCGGCGCGAAGGTTCCGGTATACGCGCACGTGCCGAACATCTTCGGCGACGACGGGAAGAAGCTCTCGAAGCGCCACGGCGCGACCGGCGTCGAGGAGTTCCGCGCCGACGGCTATCTCCCCGAGGCGCTCATGAACTTCCTCGCGCTCCTCGGCTGGGCGCCGGACGGCGAGACGACCATCATGTCCCGGGACGAGCTGATCCAGCGCTTCTCGCTCGAGCGCGTCAGCCCCAGCCCGGCGCAGTTCGACTACGCGAAGCTCGACTGGATGAACGGTGTCTATCTCCGGGAGCTCCCGGTGGAGGAGTTCACGCACCGGCTCGTCATGTGGCTCGGCGAGAACGACTACGAGTGGGACTCGGAGCTCGTGGCGCGAACGGCGCCGCTCGTGCAGGAGAAGATCTCGAAGCTGTCGGACTTCCCAGGCTTTGCCGGCTTCTTCTTCGGCGAGGCGGACCCGGACCCCGCCGAGCTCGACGGCGGCGGCCCGATGCTCGCCGCGGCGACGGAGGCGCTCGCCGGCATCGATCCCTTCGAGGCGCCTGCGATCGAGGCCGCGTTGCGGGCCGCGGCGGACGGCCTCGGCCTGAAGCCGCGACAGGCGTTCCAGCCGGTCCGCGTGGCGGTAACCGGATCCCGCGTGTCGCCGGGCCTGTTCGAGAGCATCGAGCTCCTCGGCCGCGAGACGACGCTCAACCGTTTGCGCGCGGCGGCGGACGCTGTACCGCGGGCCTAGGAAGCGGCTTGGGCGACGCGAGCGGATCGAGCGCCCGCTGGAAGGCAAGCCAGGCCCGGCGCCGGAAGCGCTGAGTCGGGAGAGGCAGGCCGGCGGGATCTGGACTTCGGACCCCGCGCCCGCCGCGACTGGGCTGCGGAGAGTCCTTGGCCACTTCAAAGGGGTAACGAGCTCCGGCGCGGCTCGGTTACGGAAGCCGGATCACGGATACACTCGCGGCGATGAGCGATACCGGGGGGTATGCGGCGCCCGCTCGGGTTCTCGTCGTCGACGACGACAGGTCGATTCGGCTTCTCTGCCGGGTCAACCTCGAGCTCGACGGCCACGAGGTGCTGGAGGCGGACTCTCTCGACAAGGCCAGGGCGACGCTGGCTGCAGAGGACATCGCCGTCGTCCTCCTCGACGTCCACCTCTACGGCCAGCGGAGCGACGCGCTCATCGGCGAATGCCACTCGCAGCGGCCACGGGTTCCCGTCGTGATCGTGACCGGCTCCGCCGACATCACCCAGGAGCGCCTGGGCGATGCCGACGCCGTCCTGCCGAAGCCGTTCGAGCTCGAGGAGTTACTCGCGACCGTGCGCGATCTCGCCGAGGCGGCTAGCCCCGGATCACGCCGGTAACGAGCGGCAGCAGCTCCTGCATCGCTACAAGGAGCACGATCGCCGCGACGTAGAAGTACGTCGCGAGGAAGATGAACATCTCGAGGCTGCCCACCGGCGTGCGGAAGTCGGCGAACGACCGGACGTACCAGCCGAAGATCAGCGTCTCCCCGATCCAGCCGACGACGA
>Ga0207665_10000147_pt1 | contig 47628 bp, 47 predicted proteins | sample LARL112metaG_FD_184351 | JGI IMG/M metagenome (GOLD analysis project Ga0207665, IMG submission 184351) | Corn, switchgrass and miscanthus rhizosphere microbial communities from Kellogg Biological Station, Michigan, USA - LAR L11-2 metaG... | ecosystem: Host-associated > Plants > Roots >... | reverse complement strand
CGACCTGCGGCGTCCCCGTGCCCGGCGCGAACGCCGGATCCACCACGTCGATGTCGAGGGTCACGTACACCGGCCGCCGTCCCAGGTTTTTCAAAAGCCGCTTCACTAGCGGCACTCCTCGGCGATGAAACTCTTCTGAGGTCACGACCTTGAACCCGTGCTCACGCCCGAAATCAAAATCCTCTTTCGCGTACACTTGCCCACGCAAGCCGACCTGCAGGACATCTTTGCCAACGATCACTCCCTCTTCCACCGCCCGCCGCACCGGCGTTCCGTGCGAGTGCGGACTCCCGAAATATCCGCCCCACGTGTCGTTATGTGCGTCGAACTGAATCAGGCCGACGGGCCCAAATCGTTTATGGATTGACCGCAAAATCGGCAAAAGGATCGAATGATCCCCTCCCACGCAGACCGTGCGCGCTCCGGCGCTCAGCACGTCGTTCAATTGCGCGGTGATGCGCTGAAAGGTGTCGTCAATCGACAGCGGATTGATCGACAGATCCCCGAAATCGGCGATTCGCTTTTTCTCAAATGGATTGAGATTGAGGACGGGATTCCATGGCCGGATGATGGCCGACTGTTCGCGAACGTGGCGTGGACCGAAGCGCGGTCCCGAGCGGTAAGTCGCGCCGCCGTCATACGGAATGCCGATCAGCGCGATGTCGAGTTCCTCGGCCCGCGGAACGTGCGGCAAGCGCATGAAAGTCGCGATGCCCGAAAAGCGCGGATAGACCAGGGCATCCACCGGCTGCGGATAAACGTCCGAAGGCTTGCGCGAACTTCCTCGCCTGCGCTGCTGCATGAGTGGCGCGAATTATAAAGCATGAAGCAACGCAGCCCGAGGAGGCTCGTGGAATCCAGAATGCAAATTGAATGAAATGTGCGGGGGCGGACGACTAGGCTACAGCGCGGCGCACATCCACGGGGACGTTGACCGATGTGCACAGAATATCGACAACGTCCTCCATGGACGAAATGTTAAATACGCAGGTCAGACGCGTGCGATCGAGCATCTCACGCACAAACGGCGAGGGGTTTACCAGCTTCAGTTGAATGTCATTGTCGTGCGTCCAGCGATGCAGGAAGACCAGCATCCCCAGCCCGCCCCCATCGAGCATTTCCACATCCGACAGGTCTAAAACCACCAGCCGCGGTTCTCGCAGACAAGTCACTGCATCTTTCAGGAAGTGAAGTGGTTCGCCGCGCACGATCCTTCCGGCGCATTGCAGCACGGCCACATCCCCGGTTTGCTCGCTCTTTATTCGTAGTGCCATAGGTCCCTCAGTGTGGCTAGGTGAACCAGTTGGGAGGTCAACGTAGCTTGCAGAGTCCTTATCTTAGACGAATGAATCGGTGGAAGGTTTGCTCTCTCGGCACTCTTTGTTAACTGCTTTGTCTGCTAAGAGTTCGACGCTCTCCCGCGGCAACGAAGGCCGTCGTAGTTTTCGCCGTTCCTTTTCCCTTCACCGGAGAGGGGGCGCGCCAACCTCTCTGCTAAAATTGCGCATTCCGATGGATTTCAGCCACATCGACATCGTCAGCGTGGTTTTCCAGATGATCGCGTTCCTGTTTGCGATCAGCGTGCACGAGTCCGCGCACGCGTGGACCGCCAATCGCTGCGGAGATCCGACCGCCCGGATGCTCGGACGAATTACGTTGAATCCACTTAAGCACATTGATCCAGTAGGAACGATCGTGATGCCAATGATCGCTCTGGTAACCGGATTTCCTGTGATCGGGTGGGCCAAGCCGACTCCCGTCGATCCGAGAAACTTCAAGAACCACGTCGCCGACGACATTTTGACCTCGGTTGCCGGGCCGGTCAGCAATTTTCTGGTGGCCACGGCCACGGTTGCCATCATGTTCGTAATCGCCAAGACCTCAGTCGAGGGGCGGGGGTTGGTCGCGACCATGCCGTTCGCATATCGCATGGGTACTGCCGGCATGGGCGGCTCCTCCGTGCTGGTACCGATTACTTTGTTCTTGTACGAACTGATGCTGATCAACATCGTGCTCGGCGTTTTCAATATGATCCCGGTTCCTCCGCTCGATGGAAGCCACGTCCTTCGTCATTTCCTTTCAGAACCGATTCGCCGCGCGTATGACGCGGTAGGGATTTTCGGTCTGCTCGCACTGGTGTATCTCGGCGGCAATCTGCTGTCGCGGCTGATCTCACCTTTCATGCACTTCTTCAACGGAATTCTGACAAAATTCTGATGCCCACTACCACTCAACGCAAACGCGTGCTCAGCGGCATGCGCTCTACCGGCAAACTGCATCTCGGCAACTACGTCGGCGCCCTGCAGAACTGGGTGAGCATGCAGGACCATTACGAGTGCTTCTTCTTCATCGCGGACTGGCACGCGCTCACCACCGACTACGCCGACACCTCGAAGGTGAAGGAAAATTCGGTCGAAGTACTGCTCGATTGGCTGGCTGCCGGACTCGACCCCGAGCGCTGCACGATGTTCATCCAGTCGCACGTGCCGCAGCATGCCGAACTGCATTTGTTGTTCTCGATGATCACACCCCTGGGCTGGCTCGAGCGCGTGCCTACCTATAAAGAGCAGCGGGAAAACATCGCGGAGAAAGATCTCAGCACTTACGGATTCCTCGGCTACCCGGTGCTGCAGGCCGCCGACATCCTGATCTACAAAGGCGACTTCGTCCCGGTAGGCGAAGACCAGGTCCCGCACGTCGAACTCACGCGCGAAATCGCGCGCCGCTTCAACCAGTTCTACGGGAAGCCCGCACCTGTGTTCCCCGAACCGCAGCCGCTGCTCACACCCGCGGCAAAGCTTCCTGGCACCGACGGCCGCAAGATGTCGAAGTCGTATGGCAACACGGTCATGCTGACTGACCCCGAACCGGTGGTTCGACAGAAACTGAAGACGATGGTGACCGACCCGGCGCGCGTGCGGCGCAGCGATCCCGGCAATCCCGACGTGTGCCCCGTGGGCGACCTGCACAAAATCTTCAGCACCGAAGAGACGATGGCCAAGGTGAACGAAGGCTGCCGGTCCGCTGGGATTGGCTGCATCGAGTGCAAGGGGTGGGCCGCCGATGCACTGGTTCAGGTGCTACAACCCATGCAGGAACGGCGCAAAAAATACGAGGACAATCCGCGCCTCGCGTGGGATATTCTTGAGGCAGGGTCAGCAGCGGCCAGCAAGGTGGCCGACGCCACCATGAAAGGTGTGCGCGCGTCCATGGGCATGTCGCTCGAGTTCGAGCCTGGTCGCAAGCATTAAGCTCCAATGGGGTAGGGACGAATCCTGGAATGAGTGAAGAAGTGAAAGCCATCTCGGGCGTTTTGCTGCCGACCGAAGGCGCTCCGCCGCCCATCGCCGAAAAGCCGCGTCCCAAGCCGGAAACCAACGATTTCCCTTTTGCCGTCTCCGTCGGAACGCTATACGAAGGCCCGCTCGACCTGCTGCTCGATCTGATTCGCAAGCAGGACATCGACATCTACGACATCCCGATCGCGCGCATCACGGCCCAGTACCTGACTTACGTCGAGCGCATGCGCGAGCTGGATGTGAACGTGGCTGCCGACTTCATCTACATGGCGGCAGTGTTGATTCACATCAAGTCGAAAATGCTGCTGCCGCGCGACCCGCTCGCACCCGCCGACGCGCAGGATGATCCGCGGAGTGAACTGGTTAATCGCCTGCTCGAGCACGAGAAGTTCAAAGCTGCCGCGCAGATGCTCTTGCAGAAGCAGCAGATCGAAGACGCGGTCTGGTCGAATCCGTCGCTGAAAGATTTCAAAGACGCCGAAGGCACCGAACCAGAACTGGCGGCCGACGTGATCGACCTGGTCAAGACCTTCCAGCAGATTCTGGACCGTGCGCGCTCGCGCCCAATTCTGCAGGTTGACGAAGAAACCGTCACGGTCGGCCAGATGCTCGAGTTTCTCCGGCGCCGGCTGTCGCTAGAAGACCGGCCCCTGCGGTTGAAACAGTTGCTGAGCAACATCGAGTCTCGACAGGCGCTGGTGTGTATGTTCCTGGCGATGCTGGAACTCGTGCGCTTGCAGGCGGTGCAACTACGGCAAGAACGCATGTTCGGCGAAATTCTGATCCGCAAGCACGTCGGTTTCGACGCGATCATGAACGAACAGGCGGCGGTAAGGGATGATTGGAAATAGCTGATGGCTGGTGGCTAATGGCTGATCGCTCCTGCGAGGAGCGGGCAAGCCAGAAGCCGGAGCTACAAGCTATCGGCCACAAGCCATAAGCTGAGGTTCAATGAGTCTTAAAGCCCAAATCGAAGCGATTGTGTACGCGTCCGAAACGCCGGCCACGCTGGAACAGATCTTTCAACTGGTCAAAGAGTCCGCGCTCGCCGAACAGGAAAATGCCGACGAGGCAGTGGCGAAGTCGCGCGTGCGCGCGGCGCTTGAGGAATTGGTCGCCGAATACGGCGCGCCCGGCCACGGCATCGAGATCCGACAGGTTGCCGGCGGCTACCGCATGTCGACCAAGCCCGAGCAGCACGACGTGGTGCGCGCTTTTGCGAAGAGCTTGAAGCCGCCGATTCGCCTGTCGCTCCCCGCTCTTGAGACGCTCGCGGTCATCGCGTACAAGCAGCCGGCGACGGTTCCAGAAATCAGTGAAATTCGCGGAGTGGATTCGGGTGGGGTGATCGCAACCCTGCTCGATCGCAAGCTCATCACCACCGCCGGCCGCAAAGCCGTCATCGGCCGTCCGATTCTTTACAAGACCACCAAAGACTTCCTGATGCGTTTCGGCCTGAAAGACGTCAACGAACTGCCCAGCATGGAGGAGTTCGAGAAACTGGTGGCTGAGTCGTTCCAGATGGATGAACCTGCACCAGCGGCCGAGAACTCCGTGGAACCAGATGCTGGAGAGACAGGCCACGCAACGGAATCCAATTCAAATGATCCGGTGGAAATTAATTCCGGAAGTGATGCCATCGTTTCTGAGACGATTGGCGATACTCCGGAGGAACCGATCGAAACGCACTCGAGTAAAGCCAGTGATTAGACAGGGGCTTCATACGCCTCTCAGCGATTGATTTGGGCTCGTAGATGTTTTGGGAAGGGCACGGCTTCAACCGTGCCGGTAAAGCCAACCAATAATTGGGTTCAGCCCCTGAGGTCCGGGCGCCCTGCTCACGAAACAAACGCACCCGTCCTTCGATCGTGATAGATTCCGAATTGAATTTCATGCCCACGGAACGCCTGCAAAAAATCATCGCTGCCGCCGGAATCGCCTCCCGCCGCAAGGCCGAGGAACTCATCGCCGCCGGTCGCGTGCAGATTAACGGGACGACCGTCACCGCGCTCGGCACCAAAGCCGATCCGGAGAAAGACCACATCCGCGTCAACGGCAAGCTGTTGCACGGAGCTCAGCGCCACGTCTACTTGTTGCTGAACAAGCCGGTCGGATACGTCACTACGGTCAGCGATCCCGAAAAACGTCCCACCGTGATGAACCTGATTCGCGGAGTAGGCAGCCGCATTTACCCGGTTGGGCGCCTCGACTACGCCAGTGAAGGCCTCGTCCTGATGACCAACGACGGCACGCTCGCGCACAAGCTAATGAAAGCAGCATCGCATGTAGCGAAGACGTACGTGGTCAAAGTCAGCGGCAAGCCCACCGAAGAATCGATCGCCAAACTTCGTGGCGGGCTTTCGATCGCCACCGACGACGGCCGCCGCGTGCGCACTTCACCCGCGAAAATTCGTCTGGTGAAAGAAGGGCCCAATCCCTGGTACGAAATCACGCTGATCGAAGGCCGCAACCGGCAAATCCGCCGCATGTTCGAGGAAGTCGGCCACCACGTAGAGAAGATCAAACGCGTGAAATATGGCCCCCTGGCGCTGGACGTGCCGCCCGGAAAATTCCGCGCCCTCACCGCGAGAGAAGTCGACCGGCTGCGTACGGCTGCGGGACAAAAGCTGGCCGAGAATCGCGCTTCCTGAATCCGCGCATGGACAGGTTCTTCGATCTAGTCACCGAAAGCGCACGTTCCGCAGGCCCGAACGCAAAAACCACCCCCGACCAGTCTTCCGGCCTGATCAAACTGAACGCCAACGAAAGCGTCTACGGGCCTTCGCCGAAGGCGCTGACGGCCATGCGTGCGGCGCTCGAGAACTCTAACCTTTATCCTGACAACGACTCGCCCACCCTGCGCGAGAAGCTGGCGAAGAAACATGGCGTCCCTGCACAGCAGATTGTGGTTGGCAACGGAACCACCGCGTTGCTGGGCGTGATCGCGCGCACTCTCCTGGAAAGTGGACGAAACGCAGTCACCAGCGCCTGTTCCTTCATTTCGTATCCGGCTGTCACGCAAACAGCCTGCGCGCGACTCGTCGAAGTTCCACTGCTCGCTCGCGGGTTCGATCTGGATGCGATTCTCAAGGCGATCGATGCGAACACCCGGGTCGTCTTCCTCGCCAATCCGAACAATCCGACCGGCTCGTTTCTCGACGCGGATTCCATCGATCGCTTCCTCGCCAAGGTTCCGCGGCACGTCATTGTCGTTCTCGACGAGGCTTACTCCGACTACGCACAGTATTTCGCGCAAAAGCGCGGCGTCGAATACTCGCATGCGCTCGAGTACGTTCGCGAGAACCGCAACGTCCTCGTGCTGCGCACGTTCTCCAAAGCACACGGCCTGGCGGGAGTTCGCGTCGGCTACGTGATGGGCCCTGCGGAACTCATCTCATACATCACGCAGTTGCAGGAAGTGTTCGCGCTCTCCACGATCGCGCAGGCGGCCGCGCTGGCGGCGATTGACGATGATGATCACATTCAGCGCGCGCTCACCAATAACGCTGAGCATGCCGAATGGATGGAAGAGACGCTTAAAGGCCTCGGGTACGACGTCCTTTCCACCTGGACCAATTTCATCGCCATCGAGGTCGGCGAAGATTCGCGGGATTTTGCGCGGCGCCTAAGAAAGAAAGGTGTCCTGGTGCGGCCATTGGGCGCATGGGGGGCGCCCACTTCGATCCGCGTAACGCTGGGCACGCCGGAACAGAATCAGTTCTTCGTAGAGGCGTTGGCTTCAGAGAAGCGAACAATCCGAAAGTAGCGCCAGCCCACACAACAGCAGTGCTGGCGTCCCGCCCTCGGCGTTGGCAAATGGAGCGCCACCCCAGGAAGCACTACACGGATCCTTCGCCTCGCTCAGGATGACAAATGATTTAAAGGACGCAGCCTAGGCTTCACGCGTCATCGGCAACCGGGCGGCACCAAACAACCCCGCATCACTCCCCAGCAGCGCGCGCGTGATGATCGTCTTGCGCCCCGCACCGGGCTCAACCTGGCCCGATGCGCCCGATGGCACACGCAGAGGATCGGCTGGCGCCGTAGCCGCATACACCATCGCGCGCTGGCGCAATTCCTCGAAGATGGTCGGTGAGAAGGCCTCCCACGCGCTGCACACACCGCCGCCAATGACGTACATCTCGAGATTCAAACCGTTCACCATCGCCGAAAGCGCGATCCCCAAGGCGCGACCCACGCGGCGGAAGATTCGCTTTGCTTGCTCGTCCCCCTGGATCGCCTGGTTGTAGATTTCTTTCGCGTTGAATTCAAGATCGGCCCCGGCCGCCTTGGCTAGTCCGGGGGCGTCGCCCGTCGTGATCAACTCGCGCGCCATGCGCACGATCGCCGTCGCCGAAGCATACTGCTCGAGGCAGCCATGATTGCCGCATCCGCACAACTGGCCATCAGGATCGACGGTCATGTGGCCGAATTCGCCTGCCATCCCGGTCATGCCGTGCCATATTTTGCCGTTCAGCACCAGGCCGCCGCCCACGCCGGTACCCAGCGTCAGCATCGCCAGGTCGCCCACGTGGCGCCCGGCGCCCAGCCACTTCTCGCCAAAGGCAGCGACGTTGGCGTCGTTTTCGAGAATCACGGGCGCGCCCAGGCGCTTTTCAATTTCGTTGCGAACGGGATAGTCCGACCATCCCGGCAGGTTTGGCGACTCGCGCACCATGCCGGTTTGCAGGTCGATGATGCCCGGAACACCGATCCCGACGCCCAACAACTGGCCGGAAGATCTGTATTTGTCAGAGGCATGGCGAATGGCTTCGCACATGTCGTTCAGGACGTGGTCACGACCGAGCACGGTCTTCGTGCCGAGCGTGACTTTCTCCATGAGTTGCCCCTTCTCATCCACCGCCGCGATGCGAAGGTTCGTTCCACCCAGATCTACACCAATGGCAAAATTCGACATAAGGTCACAAAGGGAAACAGACTACACCGCGGGAAAGCGATTGTCGATTTATGAATGAATGTAGAAGGCTTCGCAAGCCGCCCGTATAACGCTTCAATGATCATCCTCATCCTGTGGCGCAAAACGCTCCGGAGGCCCAGCGCGGGCGGAAATGACGTTTGCACTCGTTCTTCGGCGAAGAAGTTACACAGGTCCTTCGCTGCGCTCAGGATGACAAGGGCGTTAGGGGGCAAACTACTTCTGGCACTTAGGACAGTAGTGGCTGCTGCGACCGACAATTACGGTGCGCTTGATCGGCGTCTTGCACACGAGGCAAGGTTCGCCCTCGCGTCCATACACGCGATGCCGTAACTGAAAGAAGCCTTCTTCGCCGTCGGCGTCCACGTAGTCGGAAATCGAAGACCCGCCGAGCCGGATCGCTTCCTTCAAAACTTTCTGCACTGATTTGTGCAGCAGTTCCAGTTGTGCAGTCGTTATGGTCGAAGCTCGTCGCTGCGGACGAAGTTCTGCGCGAAACAGGGATTCATCGGCGTAAATGTTTCCGACTCCGCGCAACAGCTTTTGATTCAGCAGCGCACTCTTGATCGGAGTCTTACGTCCGTGAAACAATCCCACAAACTGATCCTTTTCGACCTCCAGCGGCTCGACGCCTCCAGCCTCGAAGTCTCCCGTGCTGTGCACGCTCAAGCGTCCAAAACGGCGCGGGTCAATAAACCGCAATTCGCGTCCGGAGCCCAGCTTCGCAATCGCATGCGTGTGCTTGACGATCTCTGCATCCGGATCGCACACCACCATGCGTCCCGTCATGCCCAAGTGGACAATCCACTGGGATCGCGGGCCGAGGGGCATATTTTTCTTGCGCCCTTTCGCGGGCGAGAGTGCCGGCGCCACACCATTGCGCTCCAAGTCAAACACGATGTGCTTTCCCATCCGCCGAACCGAGGAAATTCGAGTGTGTTCGAGCGTGGCGGCAATCTCCGCCGGCGGCGACTTCATGGTCTGCGGCTTCGATCCGAGCCACACCGACTCGATCGCATCGCCGACGACACGCTTGTGTAAACCGCGAGCAATTGTTTCGACTTCAGGTAGTTCGGGCACGAGATTAGTTTACAGGCGACAGGTCACAGGTGACGGGCCTCAGGCATTTAAGGTCTCAAGTGTCACATTTCTCGGAACGGTTGCCGGATGCATGTCCTAGCAGTACGCTATTCGGGGCAAAATCGATGCGCCGAGCTTCCGCCCTCATTTACGGAGCGATTGCTATTTTCTGCATGATCCATACGCCACTGTTTGGGTCCGCACAAGATCAGTCGTCGCAGGCACCGCCGAGTTCGCGTTCGCTGAAAGTGTGTTCAGCTCAGAATCCTCCACCATGCGCGACTATGCCGAGACCGATCTTCACCCCCGATCCCGAGTACAGCGATAAGGCGCGCAAGAAGAAAATCCACGGCACGGTCATTCTTGAGTGCGTAGTCGGAATCGATGGTCATACTCAGGACATCCACGTCTCACAGCCGCTCGGCTACGGACTGGACGAGCAAGCGACTAAAGCACTGCTCAATTGGACGTTCGAGCCAGGCACCAAGGATAAGCAGCCGGTTCCGGTCACGATCAAAGTGGAGATGGATTTCCGGCTTTACTAGGGCGAGTCGCGGTTCCCACTTTCTGGAGGGCTAATCGGAACTGACGACTACCTCCCCAATTGCCCACTCCTGCCCCGCCAAGGTATTCTTACGTGTACACACTCCGATCCGCTCAAATCCCAGCATTTTCATGACGGCGACCATCCGCGGGCGAAGCGTGTGTGCGAACCCCGGGAGCCCACTACTCTTTGGGCACGGAGCTGGCTTTGAATAAAGGTAAAGCTGCTGTCATCGTAGGCGCGCAATGGGGAGACGAGGGCAAGGGCAAGATTGTCGACGTGCTCTCCGAAGGCTTCCCTGTCGTGGCGCGCTATGCCGGCGGGCATAATGCCGGGCACACGGTCATCATCAACGGCAAGAAATTCGTTTTGCAGCTCGTGCCATGCGGCGTGCTCCGCCCCGGCTGCTTCAGCGTCATCGGCAACGGCGTCGTGCTCGACCCGATCGCTTTTCTGAAAGAGGTCGGCGGGCTGCGAGACATGGGCGTGCCAGTGGATGGCACGCTCTTTGTCAGCAATCGCGCGCAAGTCATCCTGCCTTATCACCGAATGATCGAACTCGCGTCTGAAAATGCTCCCGGCCGCGTAAAGATCGGCACCACCTCACGCGGAATCGGGCCCGCCTATGAAGACAAGATGGGCCGCCGTGGCCTGCGCGTCGCCGACCTGCTCGACCTGAAGCTGCTGAAGACGCACATCGAGAACGCCGTGCGCGAGAAGAACATGATCGCCCACGCGCTGTTCAATTCAGAACCGCTCGACGCCGACAAGATGTACGAAGAATATGCGGCCGCCGCCCAGAAGGTTGCGCCCTTTGTGCGCGACACCGCGGCCTTCCTGAACCGCATGCTTTCAGAAGGCAAGTCGGTTGTTTTCGAAGGCGCGCAGGGCACGATGCTCGATATCGATCACGGCACCTATCCGTTTGTGACTTCCTCGAGCGCAACTTCCGGCGGAGCGGTCATTGGCACGGGCGTAGCCCCCACGGCAATCGACATGGTCATCGGCGTCACCAAGGCGTACTGCACGCGCGTTGGCGGCGGACCATTCCCCAGCGAGTCGCACGACGACAAAGGCGAACTGCTCCGCAAGCGCGGCAATGAATACGGAGCGGTCACGGGTCGTCCACGGCGTTGCGGCTGGATGGATTTGCCTCTTCTCCGCTACGCTGGCATGATTAACGGAATCTCATGGCTGGTGGTCACCAAGCTCGACGTGCTGGATGCGTTCGACGAGATTCCGGTTTGCGTGGGGTACAAGATCGACGGCAAGAAAACCGACGAGATCCCCGCGCAGGATAGCGGCTTCCAGAAAATCGAGTGCATCTACGAGAAGAAGCGCGGCTGGAAGACGTCGACGGAGGGCATCACCGAGATGGACAAATTGCCGAAGGCAGCCCGCGATTACCTTGCGTTTCTGGAAAAGGAAAGCGGGGCGCGCGTCGGCATGGTTTCGACCGGGCCCGATCGAGGCCACACGATATTCGTCGACGAGTTTGCCGCAGCCATGAAGGCGGCAACCCGGCAGACGGAAGTGAAAGCGTAGCAACAGCTGTCAGCTCTCAGCTTTCAGCCGTCAGTACAGCCGCTGATCGTTGGGAGCAGCGGGAACCGACGTCGACAGTGGCTTGCGTTAACCTTTCGAGACTTTTGAGGGCAGCTGAGAGCTGACGGCTCAGAGCTACATACAACGGAGCGAACGATGGTGGTCCTGGCAGTCACCTGGATGGCGAAAGTAGGGCACGAGAATGATGTTACCGGAATTTTCTCTAAACTGACCGAAGCATCCCGCCAGGAACCGGGGTGCGCGATGTACATTGTGCATCGCCACAAGACCGACCCACGCCGGTTCTTCATCTACGAGCAATACAAGGACGACGCCGCGCTCGAAGCGCACCGTGCCGCACCGCATTTCCTCCAGTTCGCCAAGAAAGATCTCCCGAAAGTCGCGGATCGCGTGGAAGGAAATCTGTTTGAGCCGCTTGGGTAGACGCACCAACTTGGATCCGACAATCCGTCTAGCTCCGGGCAAAAGCTCCGACTACAATTCGTCCTCGCTAGGCCAGTTCGTCCAATCGCTCCTAACAGGAGTTCGCCATGCGACAAGCCATTCGACTCTTATTAGCCGTCACGCTGGCCGGAGCCCTCGCCCACGCGCAAGAGAATCCCCCGCAGTCTAAAACCGTTCCCGACTCCATCAATTTCATCTGGAAGAGCGTCGCGAAGGATTTCACTCGCTTGGCCGACGCCATGCCAGAAGAGAAATGGAGCTTCAAGCCGACGCAGGGTGCGTTTACGAACGCTCGTACATTCGCCGAGCAGGTCAAGCACGTAGCCTGCGCGAACGAAGCGTGGGCCGCGCAGATCTTGAAAGAAAAGCAGCCCGAGCACTGCGATCTTGGCGGACCAAGTCCCGCGAAATCGAAAGCCGAGATTATGACCTACCTGCGCGAGTCGTTCACGCACATGGATAGTGCCATCGCCTCTGTGAGTGTCAGTAACTTACTGGAGCCAGCACACGGAGAATACTGGGGCGATAACCGTTTGTCAGCCGTAACCGCCGCCGTCTGGCATATCTCCGATCACTACGGACAGCTGGTTGAATATCTGCGCATGAATGGGATCGTCCCTCCGGCAAGTCAGTAAGCTCGCGTTTTCACTTCCGAGTTCACAAAACCTAAAGCCCCCTATAGCAGAATCCCGCGCTCCCTATTCCTTGCTCCTGCGGCTTTCCCGACCCTTAAAAACGTCACCCTGCAAATTACTCATTGTTAACAGAATGGTGACACACGCCTGAGTTCTCGCCCGCGACAATGACTCATCGCCATGAGTAAAGTCCCGGGATTTATCAATCGTTCGCAGTCGACTAATTGAGCATGCTGAATACATCTAAAGCGACGCGGTATTCGTCTCTGTCCTTGAAAGACGTGGTCTGCCTGTGCGCCGGACCCGATGAAGAAGCTTGGGCGGAGTTCGTCTCGCGCGTCGGACGCCCGCTGCGCCTCGTGATCGCACGCACCGCTTCGATCTGGGGTGATCCCTCGCGCGCTACCGTGGACGATTTGGTACAGGCCACGTACCTCAAGCTTTGGGAGGGCGGGCGGAATCTTCTGCGCGAGTTTGCGATCGAGCGGCCCGACGCGATCCTCGGCTACCTCAAGAAGACCGCCGCCAACGCCACGCACGACTATTTCAAGCACGGCCGCAGCCAATCCGCGGGGGGCGCCGCAGAGCACGTTTCAACCTACGACATTGAGCCCGAGGCTCGCCAGGGATCGGCGGGCAGCGAACAGACCATCGCGCTCGACATCTTCTTGTCGGAGATCGATGACCACCTGCAGACCCTTACCGGTCCGGACGCGGAGCGCGATCGCACCATTTTCTGGCTCTACTTTCGCCAGGGCCTCAGCAGCAAGGAGATCGCTTCGCTCCCGGGTATCGGACTGGGCCCCAAGGGGGTAGGAAGTGTGATTGAACGGCTCAAGCACTTCATTCGAGAGCAAATTCTGGATGCAGGCGGATCCGACGACCCGGAATGGAGCGAAAAAGCAAAGTCCTTCCAGAACTCGTATTGATGATAGGGAGAGGATCAGGCCTTGGGACGCTCGCTGGAAAAGCACATCGACAATCAGGAACTGCACGCGCTTGTCCCCTCGCGCGCCGAGGCGACCCGCGAAGTTCCCAGCCTTTCGGGCGAGGAAGTTCGGGAGGCGCAGCTCCACGTGCGCTCCTGCCTCGAGTGCGGCAAGAAAGTCTGGAAGTACTGGCTGCTGGTGAATCGCATGTCGGTGGTCGTCTCGGAAACTGTGCCCCCGGGACCGGATTGTCCGAAAGAAGACGACGTCAGTTGGTACGAACTGACGTCCGGACTCTGGCCCGAGTTCAAGGCTGCGCAACTAATTAGACACGCCGCGCAGTGCGATCACTGCGGCCCGTTGCTGCGCGCTGCCACCCGCATGGAGCATTTCCCCACGCCGGGCGATGAACAAGATGAACAACTAGTCGATGGGTTAAGAGCCAGGTTCAATACGGCTCCGCTTCCAGCCCAGGGCCCGCATTTGCCGCTCCGGCAATTCGTCAAGTGGCTCGCACCGGTCATGTCAATCATCGTGATCGCCGGAATCTGGGCTGCACGATCTTCGATGTCGCCGCGTCGGCTGTCCGGTCCGGAAATGGCTCGCTTCGCCGTCACGACGCACCGACTGCACGCGGAGGGCGCGCTTCCGCTCGAGGTGCAAACCGACTCCGAGCAGACTTTGAATCAGTGGTTCAACGTGAAGTCGACCTTCGCCGTGGCGCTACCAGCGTCGAATTCAGTCGCGGAAGACAATCAACCGTATCGACTGCAGGGTGCGCGATTCGTGCCGATCGAAGGAAAGAATGCCGCCTTCGTCGCTTACCAGATGCCGGGCACGCGCACACCACTCGCGGTCGTGAGCCTGATGATCACGCCTGATACCGTGGCCCTCGCCGGCGGCGGAGTCGAAGCCCAGTTCACCAACGTCCGATTCCACTACTCCCGGCTGGATGGCTACAAGGTCGTCACCTGGTCTGTGCACGGGCTCACGTATGCGCTGGTGTCGCAGGAAGACGACAGCACGCAGCGCTCCTGCATGGTTTGTCATTCGTCGATGCGAGATCGCGACCTCACCCATACCGCGACGCCCTTGCACCATACGAGGGATTCTCTAGAACCTGTGTGGCAGTGATTCCTCATGTCGATAGAACTATCAAATCCGGTGGAAAGCGCACGCGGCGAACGTCGCGAGAAGAACGGCATACGCAAAAGGGCACGGGTGATGCCCCTGCGTTACGGGCTTCCCTGTGTGGATTGCAGGCTCTACTACGAGGCCGACCTGAACACCTGCCCGATTTGCGGATGCAGCGACCGCGTCTCGCCTGCCACCTAGTCGCGTGCTGCGCCTCGAACACAAGTTGCGACTTCTCCAAAAAGCAAACGGCTCGCAGATGTCGTCTTACCCAGTGAGGCCGCTTATACCGGCAAGCAAACCGGCGACCAACGAAGTGCTGGGAAGCTTCAGATCAGCAACATGGATGAAAGCGGTGACAGCTTCGTCCTTGCGCGTGAGACGGCCTCATCGCGACAACAACTTGAGTTATTGGAGAAAAGAATCGATGAGCAACACCTTCACACAGCAAATTATGAACAACATGCGGGGCCGCAAGATGATGGGCGCCGCGTTCGTTCTCGCATTCGCGTCCACACTGGTCAACCACGCGGCGGCACAGGTAACGCCCCCGCAAACTCCCGACACCATTGCCGTACCGGCTGGAAACGCTGCATTTCTGGTCGGCCACGCCTACGGCAGCCAGGGTTACACTTGCCTGCCCACCGCCACCGGTGGCACTGCCTGGAACCCCTCTGCCCGTCCCGAAGCGACTCTTTTTTCGGATATCTTCAGGTCGCAGTTCCAGATCATCACTCACTTCCAGAGCATCAACGAAAACCCTAAGCCGGGCATCATTGCTCCTCGCAGCGGTAACGCGACGTGGCAGAGCTCGTTTGATAGCAGCCGGGTGTGGGCGGTAAAGGTGGCGGGAATTGACGCCGGCAGCGACCCAACGAGTTGCCCGAATGGCGGCTCGATTCAGTGTCTGAAGTTGCAGTCTGTCGGCAACAAGAAGGGGCCCACGGGCGGGAACCTCCTGGCCAACACCACATTTATCCAACGTCTAAATACCGCCGGAGGCGCTGTTCCGACGAGTGCCTGCACGGTGGGTCAGACGGAACTCGTGCCGTACACGGCGGACTACTACTTCTTCCACGCGGTAAAGGAGTAGGCACCAGTACCTTAGCCGAGGAACGCGTAGTGCACGCGGGCACACCTGTAGTTTTTGGTGTGCCTCGCGTGCACGTTGTCGATTGTGCGGGATGGTTCCCCGCGACATTATTTTCGGAGGAATCTCGAACATGCGCATGTTGCTGAAGCCGATCGGTTGTCTGCTGCTTGGTTCTCTTTTTTCGTTACGTACGGCAACAGCGCAGGATTCAAGGGATTGTCTGTACAACGATGCCCACTTTCACATCCAGGACTTCAAGGCTGATGGTCCTCCGCTGCCCGACGTCCTCAAAATGATGGATGCACACGTGTGCCGCAGCGTGCTGATGGGACTGCCGGCCACGGTGGCGCATGATCCGCTGATCGACCGCGACTTCGCTCCCGTCTACTACACCCAAACCGATGCCCAGGCCCTTTACTACAACGCTATCCAGGACGTGCTGGTGGCGCATAAATTTCTAGCGCTGTCGGAAGCGGACCGTGCGCGCGTCGACCCGCTGATGAGCGCCATTAATCTGAAGGACGCGCGAGCCGGCGAGTACATCAAGAAAATGGTTCGGATGTATCCCGCGGTGTGGACCGGGTTCGGAGAGATCATTTTCAAGAAGCAAGAAGTCTCCGAGAAGATTGCCGGCGGTCCGCCCAGTCTTTACAGTCCATCGCTTGACGCGATTTTCGACGTGATCGGCGAGATGGGCGCGGTCGCCGTGGTGCATTGCGATCACGACACGCCCTACAACCTCGCCCTGCAGAGCGACTCAGCAGCCAAGGCGATGATCTTTCACGGCAAGAAGCCGACGCCGCAATACATGGAAGCGTTCCAGGCTTTCTTGAAAAAGTATCCCAACGTACACATGGTCTGGGCGCACCTCATGGGGAATGGGCGTGGCGTTCTTCCGTATCCCGAACACTGGAAGAATCTCGATGCGATGCTGGCCGATCGCTCGTTCGCACACGTGTCGATCGATCTCTCCTGGGGGCCGGTGATTGCGCCATACTTCATCGACACACCCGAGCACCTGAAAATGACTGCTGACCTGATTCGCAAATATCCCAGCCGCTTTCTCTACGGAAGCGACCAGGGCGCAACCAGCGATTGGGCGAACGTTGAGAAGAGTTATGAGGTCTGGGCACCACTGTGGAAGGAACTTGGGCCAGATCTGACACGGCAAGTGGCGAAGGAGAATTACATCCGCCTCTTCGACCAGTCGCGAAAAAACATGCGGGCGTGGGAACAAGCGCACGGAGAGAAAATCGAATAGGCTCGGGAGCAATCTGCCATGCGGCGTCACGAAAACCCGTTGGCCCACGGGTCCGCTCCGGTATATGATGCCGCGCTACCATGGCCCATTCGGACGCGGCCTCGGAATGGCTTCGGCTCACCGCGCACTACCGGCGGATGAGCGATGGCGAGCTCCTGTTGCTGGCACGCAATCCCGCAGCTCTGACCGAAGCAGCCCAGCTGGTGTTGAAAGCCGAGTTCTCCGCCCGCAAAATGGAACTTCCACTGCCGGAGCAACTCCCTCCGCCCCCCGAACCGGAACCCGATCCCGACACGCCGTATGCCAAAGAGCGTCAACTGGTCGATCTTCGCAAGGTTTGGAGTCTTTCCGACGCTTTGCAGGTACAGTGGCTGCTCGACCGGGCCGGCATTCCCTTTTACCTGGGAGATGAAAGAGCAACCGGAGTCGACAAAGTCACATCCCATTTCAACTCCGGGGTCAGCGTGAGGGTGATGCGCGTCGGCTATCCCTGGGCGTGGCGGGCGCTGAGAGACTACGAGCCAGCGGACGAACCGCCGGACGAAGAACAACCAGAAGACTGGAAGGAAATCCCCGTCGCTTGCCCGAAGTGCCGCTCCGCTGATGTGGTGTTCGAACGCCTTTCCTTTGCGTCCCCCAAGAATGCAGCAGATCCGGATCCGAACTTTCAGTGGACTTGCGACGCTTGCGGATATCAGTGGGAGGACAAAGGGGTGCTGAAGGAATAATTTCGCAGCATGGACGCAGCTAATCGCTGGAACTACGGCAAACTCTGTTCGTCGGCGGGCGCGTTTGGCGAGATATTCAGCAATGACTTCAGATCGTCTTCGAGGCTAGCGCGGATTCCGTCGTCGAGATCCCTGAAACGGAATGGCTGCAGGCAGCCTTTGGTTGCCCACATGGGAAATAGCATCTCAGCATGGCTGCGAACGGTGGTCGCCCCGACGTGGAACAGCACCTCCACCACGATGCCTTCATCGAGCGGCTTGTCGAGTTGCAGCAGCCCCCCATTCGAAGAAAGCTGGCTGAGACGGGTCCGGATCTGCCGTCGATTCTGCAGTTGCAGCAGGGCAAGCACCGATCCGCCAAGTTTCACGCGCGGACCGCGCTTCTCGCGTTGCGTCTGGGGTGCCTGCGACATGCCCTTCTAATATCGCACCCCATGCGCCGCTCTGAGGAGGTTACGAAAGCACGACTCCCAAACGACTAAGCACCCTCGGCGGCTTGTTGCAAACCTTTGATATCGAGCTTCTTCATTTGCAACATCGCGGCCATGACGCGTTTGCTTTTTTCGGGATCGGGATTCTGTAGCAGCTTACCCAAAATCGACGGCACCACTTGCCACGACACGCCGAATTTGTCCTTTAACCAGCCGCAACGCTCCGGGGTCCCTCCGTTAGAAAGCTTCTCCCAGAACTCGTCGATCTCCTCCTGCGTCTCGCAATGGATGTAAAACGAAATTGCCGGTGTGAATGTGAACATGGGCCCACCGTTGAGCGCGTAAAATTCCTGCGCGTCGAGCTGAAAAGTCGTCGACATGACGGAGTCCTTCGGCCCGGGGCCATTGCGTGTCACGCGCGCCACTTTTGAGTTCTTAAAAATTGAGACGTAGAAGTTCGTGGCCTCTTCGGCCTGGTTGTTGAACCACAGAAATGGTGTGATCTTTGGCATGGTTTCTCCTATTTCTTCGCGCCCGCGATATTCTGCCCAGCCAGCATTTGTTCGAGCCGGTCGTAGCTGATAGCAACTCCGCCTTTCATCGGCGACTTGATAACCACTTCGCGCGCAGCATTCGATTCGTACTGCAAGGTCTGCGTCAGGATCGTCCGTCCGCCCTCTTCCCGCATCAGCAGCGTGTTCGTGCATTCCCCGGGATACCACGGGGGATCAAAACTTTCGGTAGCTACGATCCGTTCGGGGGCGACGATCTCGCGGTAAGTTCCAACGGCGATCATTTCGACTCCCTTCTCATTCCGCCACACGTAACGATATGTTCCGCCAACCCGCAGATCGACTTCGCAGATCGGCATGGTCCATCCAGGAGGACCGAGCAGCCATTGACGGAGCAAGTCGGGCTGCGTGAATGCTTCGAAGACCCGGTGACGTGGCGCGTTAAAGGAGCGGGTCATAATGATTTTGCGGTCGCCACGGGCTTCCAATTTCAGTGGGTTGTTCATCAGACTGTCTCCGAAAGTCGATGTGGTAGTCGCCAGAAAGTTGTGCGATGAAAATCCCCGCCCAAGCGAAGCTTGTACGGGGCACCCACTCAGGCGACTTCTCGTGAGGGTGCGTCGGCACTGAGCAGTTCCGCCAAACGGTCGTAGCTCTCCGCCGCTCCGTGTTCCATGCCGGATTGCAGCACGGCATCGCGAACCTCCTTCGAGTCGTACAACACGGTCACCGCGAGTGTGGTCTTGCCATTCACTTCGGTGAAGATGCCCGTCACCTGCGACTCTCCGGGGTAATCGTCGTAAGACTCCATGTGGACTGACTTCCCAGGCGGCACCAGTTCACGGTATTTGCCGCGCATGCCCATTTCCTTGCCATCGGGTCCGCGCAACACGAAACGAAATCCGCCGCCCACGCGGAAATCCACATCCGCCACTACGAGAGTCCAGCCTCGTGGACCAAACCACCGCTTCAGAAGTTCCGGTTTGGTGAAGGCGTCAAAAACCATGTTGCGGGGCGCGTTGAACACGCGAGTCAAGACGATTTCACGATCGCTGGGAGTGGTGACTTTGAGCGTTCCAGTATTTTTCATGAGTGCCTCCTTATGGTTGGTTGCGCCTGCGCTTCTTATCGTTGGCCTTCATTTCGTCGAGCAGAGCGTCCAGGCGCTGAAAATTCTGTTCCCAGATTTCGCGATAACGCTCCAGCCAGCTGTTTGCCTCGGCGAGCGGTTTCGCCACCAATCGCCGCGGACGTCGCTGCGCGTCCCGGCCACGAGAAATCAATCCGGCGCGTTCCAGCACGCGCAAGTGTTTCGAAATCGCGGGCTGAGTCATGTCGAAAGGTTTGGCCAGTTCCGTTACCGACGCTTCCCCGCTGGCGAGACGGGCAAGAATGGCGCGGCGCGTCGGGTCTGCCAGCGCGGCGAAGGTCGCGTCCAGACTCGCCGCACTGGATCGTAAATAACCTTCTAGTTTCATAACTTATCGGTAATATACATGGCAACGTCGATGGCGTCAACGGCTTCAACGCTCGGAAGTCTTGCATCCGGGTGCGAGCGTGACCCGCTCCAGCAACATCTTGGCGAGGGCCTTTTCGGTCGTTCAGGTACAATGGCGGCGCTACGAAATTGCCCTCATTTCCCTTTATTGAAACGTCAAACTAAATCCGAGGAGACCGCCGTGCGCCAGCCTTCGAATCCCGCCCCCGTTTTTGGTTCGCTTTATCACGCCGCACCTGCTCGCACACGCGGTCATTTGAGACTTGACATCCCACTTCTGGCAGGATTGTTGGCTTTGGGAACCTCCATCCAGGCACAAACCATCCGTGTCGACATCACCCGGGACCACATCGCAAACAAGTTCGTGCCGAATCAGGCCCTGGGCGCAGGCATCGACCGCATGCCAGCCCCGGCTATCGACAAGCTCTTCACTCCGGCGGCCCTCGATCGCGTTTTGAGTGCGGGCTGGCAACCCGTCACGTATCGGCAGAACACGGAACTGCACATCGAGGCATGGCATTGGAATCCAAAGGGCACATGGAGCGATCCGGCGGGCAAGGGATATTTCACCGGCAGCGACACTCCGGCTGAGATTGTCCGCAACTCCTACGGCTACCCCCTGCCGCATCGCGGCGCCACGCGCAACGACGGCACTGACGCCACCGGCTACGGCCGTATCACCGACGGCGATGAGAACACGTATTGGAAGAGCAATCCCTATCTGACCAAGGAGTTCACTGGCGAAGACGACGCGCTGCATCCGCAATGGATCGTCGTAGACCTCGCCAATCCGCTGGTCATCAACGCCATCCGGATCGCGTGGGCCGATCCTTACGCGAAGCGCTATCGAGTGCAGTACTGGACCGGAGAACAACCGATCGTTCATCCCGACAAGGGCACATGGATCACATTTTCCGGCGGCACAGTCGATAACGGCCAGGGCGGCATGGTCACGGTGGCTCTCGCACCCGTACCGATACCAGTCCGTTATCTGCGAATCTGGATGACGGAGTCGTCCAACACGTGCGACTCGCATGGCTCCGCCGACAAGCGCAACTGCGTCGGTTACGGGATTCGCGAGCTCTATGTAGGCACGGTAAGTCCGGGCGGAGAATTTCACGACGCAGTCCTGCATACCCCTGATCAGGCGCAGACGACAACCTGGTGTTCCTCGGTCGATCCGTGGCACGAGCCGGAAAATTTCGACCCGAAGCTGGGCGATCAGGTGGGACTCGACCTGTTCTACACGAGCGGAGCCACCCGCGGACTGCCCGCAATGATTCCGATCGCCATGGTCTTCAACATTCCGGAAGATGCGGCGGCCCAGATCGCGTATCTCGAGAAGCGCAAGTATCCGATCTCCTACGTCGAGATGGGCGAAGAGCCCGACGGCCAGTTCATGCTGCCCGAGGACTATGCGGCGCTGTACGTGCAGTTTGCCGACGCGCTCCACAGGGTTGATCCCGCCCTCAAGCTGGGCGGCCCCGTGTTCACCGGGCAAAACGAGGACATTCTGGTGTGGCCCGACGTGCAAGGGCGTGTCTCGTGGACGCGGCGCTTCGTCGACTACCTTCGCGCCCACGGTCATTTGAAAGATCTGGCATTCTTTTCGTTCGAACACTACCCCTATGTTCCCTGCACGATCACCTGGAACAGCCTTTACGACGAGCCGCGGCTGGTGAGTCACATTGTCGACGTGTGGCACGACGATGGCGTTCCCGCCGACGTGCCGTTGTTCATTACCGAATCGAATATCTCCTGGGTAAGCGACGAATCATTCGTCGATATTTTCGGCGCGCTGTGGCTGGGGGACTACGTGGGTGCGTTTCTAACCGCAGGCGGCAATGCCGTGTACTACTTCCACTATCTGCCGATGGGAATCCATCATGGCTGCAACAACTCGATGGGAACCTTCGGCATGTTCTCGACCACCGAGAAGGACTACCAGATCGTGCAGCCGACCTCGCAATACTTCGCCAGCCAACTGATCAATCTTGAATGGGTGCAGCCGGGAAGCGGCGAGCACCAACTGTTTCACGCAACCGGCGATCTGGAAGATCCCGCCGGCCACTCCCTGGTGACTGCGTACGCAACCCTTCGCCCCGACGGCAAGTATTCCCTGCTCGTGATCAACCGCGACCAGTGGAACGCGCACAAAGTCCGTATCCAGTTTCACGACGACAAGGCGCATACCGATCGATCGTTCTCCGGCCCCGTCGAGACCGTCACCTTCGGCCGCGCGCAGTACCAGTGGCATCCCGACGCCAAGGGCGGCTCCGCCGACCCCGATGGGCCGACGCTCAAGGGCTCGATCGCCGCCACTGCGGACACGACCTTCGATCTGCCTGCCGCATCAATGACGATCTTTCGCGGGGAGTTGAGCAGAACAAACAAGTAGCGATCCCCACCGTCCCGGGAAGACGTGCGGCGAGGGTATACGCCCACCTCGCAAACTCGAAATCTGTCCCGATTTGGGCTGCCGCGCGGGCGGCAGCAATCACCTCAAACTCGGGCGCCAATCGCCTATCTCTCATGCCTGCTTGGGGCACAAACACCTACGTGCCAAACCGGGTTACGAAAGTTTCCTACTATTCCCGTAATTGATTGGATTTGCAGAGGTTAGCTGCTAATTCTAGTTGTTGCGCCGGTGTCTCCTCAGGCCCCGAGGAGAACGCAGCGGAGGCTCGTCGAAGGCTAGGATGGCAGGCAAAGCACAATCATGGAATTCCATGTCCCTGGGCGCCCGCTTGTACGTGGGTGTCATGGTGGGACTGGGAACGGCCGTGCTGGCGGTTGGTGCGATGCACCCGACCAGTCACCAGCCGATGAAGTTTCTCTGCTACCTGCTGGTGGCAGTGGCCGCGTCGCGCCTCAAGGTGAATCTGCCGGGGATCACCGGCACGATGTCGGTTAACTTCCTGTTTATCCTGCTTGGCATTCTGGAATTGAGCTTCGCGGAGACCTTGGCGCTCGGTTGCGCCGCGATCCTGACGCAGTGCTTCTATCGCGACCGTCCCAACGCCGTCCAAGTTGTGTTCAACACGTGCGCGACCGCCTTTGCGATTGCCCTGGCGTTCTGCGTCTTTCACGTTCCGCTGTTCAAGTCGCAGAACAACCCGGCGGTGCTCCTGGTAGCGACGGCGGCCATGTATTTCGCCGCCAATACTCTGCCGGTCGCGACCATCATTTCGCTCACCGAGCACAAATCTCTACGCCGCATCTGGGCGGACTGCTATTTCTGGTCGTTTCCCTACTACCTGGTGGGCGCCGGCGTGGCCGGACTTGTCAGCTGGCTGAACCGCATCGTCGAGTGGCAGACTTCGCTGCTGATTCTGCCCGCCGTATACCTGATCTACCGCTCTTACCGCCTCTATCTGGCGAAGCTGGAAGACGAGAAAGGCCACGTCGAAGAAATGGCCAATCTCCACATGCGGACAATCGAAGCGCTGGCGCTGGCCATCGAGGCCAAAGACCACACCACGCACGACCACCTGCAACGCGTGCGTGTGTATGCCATTGAAGTCGCGAAAGAGCTGCGCGTGAGCGCGGAGGAAATGGAAGCGCTTCAGGCAGCGGCCTTGCTGCACGATATCGGCAAGCTGGCCGTGCCGGAACACATCATCTCGAAGCCAGGCCGCTTGACACCGGAAGAATTCGAGAAGATGAAAATTCATCCCGTTGTTGGCGCGGAAATTCTGGAGCGCGTACGCTTTCCCTACCCGGTGGTGCCGATTGTTCGTGCACACCACGAGAAATACGACGGCAGCGGTTATCCCTACGGCCTGAAAGGCGATGAGATTCCGATAGGCGCCCGCATCCTGAGCGCGGTCGATTTCCTCGACGCCCTTGCCTCGGACCGCCAATATCGCCGCGCCATGAAGCTGGATGAAGTCATGGAACGGCTCAAGAGCGAATCGGGCCACTCGTTCGATCCCCGGGTCGTAGACGTGCTGCGTCGCCGCTACCGCGACCTTGAGCACCTGGTGGTGCAGCGCTCAGAATCGGTGAAGTGGTCGAAACTCTCGACCGACTTGATAGTCGAGCGCGGCGTTGCGCCGGCCGCTGGTTTTGCGGAGACCGGCGTCAAAGAGAATCAGGAAGCCACGTTCCTTGCATCCATCGCCGCCGCGCGACAAGAAGCGCAGATGCTGTTTGAACTCAGCCAGGATCTCGGCGCTTCACTCAGCCTTGACGAAACCCTCTCCGTCTTCTCAGTAAAGTTGAAACGGCTGGTGCCATACGACTCAATCACTATCTACGTGCGGCGCGATGACACTCTGTATCCGCAGCACGTCAGCGGCGACAACTTCCGTTTGTTTGAGTCGTTGCGTATACCGCTGGGGCAGGGATTGTCCGGATGGGTCGCGCAGAACCGCAAACCCATCATCAACGGCAACCCATCGGTAGAACCCGGCTACCTGAACGATCCCACCAAGTTCAGCACGCTGCGCTCGGCGCTGGCCTTGCCTCTCGAAGGCTTGAGCGGCGTGGTGGGTGTGCTGGCCCTCTACCAGTCGAAGCCCGATGCTTTTACGACCGACCACCTCCGCATTCTGCTGGCGGTCACGTCGAAAATGGCGCTCGCGATCGAAAACGCATTGAAATATCAGCAGGCGGAGAACTCCGCCACCACCGACTTCCTCACCGACCTGCCCAACGCCCGATCGCTGTTCCTGGAACTCGACCGCGAACTGGCGCGTTGCAAGCGCAAGGAAACATCCCTGACCGTGATGGTCTGCGACATGGACGGTTTCAAGCAGATCAACGATCGCTTCGGCCACCTGGAGGGCAACCGCGTTCTGCGCATGTTCGCGCAGGCGCTGAAGCAGTCCTGCCGCGAGTACGACTACGTGGCCCGCATGGGAGGCGATGAATTTGTCGTCATCGCGCCTGGGCTGGAAGCAGACTCGGCCGTAAGGAAAGCCGACCAATTGCGAGAACTCGCTCGGCAGGTCGGTCAGGAAATTTGCCAAGAAGACATCCTCTCGCTCAGTGTGGGCCGGTCGATGTATCCGGAAGACGGCCTTGACGCGGAAGAATTGCTCGCCGAAGCCGACCGGCGCATGTACATGGAAAAGCAGCAACAGCCGAGCCGCAAGAACCGGCGATTGTATCCGCGCATGAAGGGCCGCATCACCATCGAATTCCGCCCCGAAGGCAGCGACATCCCGGTGCTCGGCAACCTCACCAACATCAGCCTGGGCGGCTGTTACGTAGAGACTAGTGTCATCATGGCGCCCGACAGCCGGCTGCTCCTGAATTTCGCGATCGACGACGGCCCGCTGACGGCGGAAGGCAGCGTCGTCCGCTCCGATCCGGGTATGGGCCTCGCCATCAAGTTCAAGGAAGGCAACCGCGAGAATCGCGCCCACCTACAGAAGATTCTCGACTACGTCGACAACAAAACGCGCGCCTATGACTCGGAGTATTTGACAAGGCTGGGAAGGAAGTAGGTTCGATCGTAGCGCCGGCATCTTGCCGGCTGTCGCGAAGGCGTCTCGCCCTCGCTCAAGGCGGGCGGGACCGCCTCCCAGAGTGCCGCCGAGACGGTCGCGCTACAGCCAGCATCCAATCTGAAATGTTCTAGCGTCTGCCCGGGTGGGCCTCGCCTTTTTGTGAAAACATCGAGTACGGCCAATTCTTTTTCTTGATGGGATCTTCCGTAGCTTGAACTGGGGTCGGCACTGCCGCCTCTTCCCCCTCCCAATCTGCTGGGGGCTTCTGAATTCCCCAGACGTTGCCGGGCGTTTCCAGTGCGAGCCCGACCAGAAACGCTTTTCCGTCTGTGCCCAGCGGCAGGCAGTTCGCAACCCGCGCGTGCGCGTGGGCGCCACCCGGCAGGCCGTCAAGCAGGACCCGAGTTCCGGGCTCCAGCGCCCGCGACAGCTTAATGCCACACCCCTGCGGGTTCACCACCAATGTATGCGACTGCTCGGCATAGACCTCAGCCGGAGCCAGCGTCGCAAGGCGCACAGGAATCTCGACGCGCATGCGCGTCATGCGCCGAGGAGCGCCGGGTTGGGAAGAAACGGGCGTCATGAACTCGAAGGCGGAGGCCCGCCAACCACCTAGTTTGCCAAATTTAAAGAGACTCGCGGGAAGATATGAAGGAGTCGCACGTCACTAAAGTAACGGGGGTAGGCACCGGGATGGGACTACCGACCAGCGGTGCCCCGCGTTCGCGCGCTCTTTGCGCTAACGTGGGGGTCTTACACCGTCATCGGCAGAATCTGCACAAGCGGCCCGGCCGAAGCCATGCTGGCCTTGCGCAGCATGTTGGCCGACGGAATCCCGGTCCGGTGGAACGACTTCTCGCAGTCGGTAGTCGACGGCCCACGCATGCTGCCCTCCATATAGGCCAGCCCTGGACACCGCGAGCACGTCCCTGCGTGCGAACAGGACGAGCAGACCGTCAAGTCTTTGATCTTGATGGAGCGCACTTCCTGCATCTGCGGCGAGCGGTACCAGATGTCGGCGAACTTCTGGCGGCGCACATTTCCTGTCGGCAACGGGAACTGCACGCACGGAAACACGTCGCCGTAGGGCGAGATGTAGCATGCAGTATGTCCCGCGCTGCAGGAATACCCTTCGAGCGCGTCATCGTCGACTGGGGCGGGCGGCTTGCAGTACTCATCGACGTCGCCAACCAACTCGGGGTCGGCGAACAACTGATCCAGATTTTTGTCGTCCACGCGCAGATAAAGGTTCGAAGTGTTGCCATCGATCATCGGCGTTACGGTGGGATCAAGCGTATACGCGATGCCCAACTCCTTCGCAAGCGCCTGCGTTCCCTTGTGATCGTTCCGATTCACGGTCATCAGCACGTTGGAGAGCGTGACCTTCAGGCCTTGCGCCTTGAGGAACTTGATCGAATCGACGGTACGCTTCAACGAACCCGGCAGCTTCGTGATGGCGTCGTGCACTTCGGGCCGGTGAGAATAGACGCTCAACTGCATCTGTTCCACGCCCAATTCGCGCAATCGGCGGGCTTCAGCCTCGTGAATCATCACGCCGTTGGTTTTCACCTTGACGTTGAACTGAAGCTTGCGCGCGTGCTCCACCAGTTCCAGAAAATCGCGGCGCATGAAGACTTCCCCGCCGCTGAATACCAAGAAGAAGACGCCTGCTTCCGCCAGCTGATCGAGTACATTCTTGATCTCAGCGGTAGTCATCTCGCCGTGATCGTCGTGATCGAGATAGCAGTGCACACAGCGCTCATTGCACCGATAGGTAACATCGATGTGCACGGTTAGCGGAACGCCCAGCGCCATGGCCTTCTCGTTCATTTCCACCAGCAGGCTCATCGTGTCTCCGCGCTCCCGGGCTTCAATTCCTGGATCGGGCGATCCGAAACCAGCAGGATGCCGTGCACCGACAACTGGCTCACAAACTGTTCCGCATCCCGCCGCGCCACTTCCGGCTCAATCTCAAACTCCCCGCACACCCGCCGCTCCACAATCTCCGAAAGTGGCGTGTTGCCATCCGCCGCCTGCCAAATCACGGTCGCGACCTCATTCAGCGTGAAAAACGTCGAGTCCAGCGCGGACATGATCATCATTTCGCCGCCGAGCATGCGGGCGGCGATCGCGGTGCTGCGCGCGATGTAGGTCTCCGGCATTGTGCGTGCTACTCAATCAGGTCCCAGACTCGCCCGTCCGGATAAAACGTCAGCCGGTACGCGGGAACCTGCCCCAGAAATTCGTTCGCGGAACGGAATACCATCTTAACTAACTTCGGATCATCCGCGAAAAATAAGATGTTCCGCAATAGCAAGCGAAGCGCTTCTCCGGTCCCCACTGGCTCGATGGCGTTCTCCGGCCCCTTCTCCAGGAAATAGAGGCGATCGATCGGGGCCGCCGCGTTCTCCCCGGGCCTCGCCAACTCCCCGGCAAATGGCGTGCCGCAGGCCCGGTAGCCGGAATCTCCCCGGGTGATGTACGAAATCTCGTCGGTCAGGAGAACGGTGTCTTTTGGGGCGAGTCGCGAAATCGTAGTCTTTCCCGCGCCTGAAACTCCGGCAAACAGGAACGCGCGTCCATTCCGGATGGCACTAGCCCCGTGCAGCAGGAAGCCTCCACGTGGCGCCTGGACAATTGTGTGAACAATGCGCAACGCGGTATCGATGGCGTAGGGCGTCGCGGTCTGCAGAATGTGCCCGCAGCCAGTTCGCGAGTTCCACTCTACGCGGAAGTCCCCTCGTTCCAGCCGCCAGTTGTCTCCGTCGTTTCGCACGAGCAATTCGCGCACCGACGACAGGGACCTCTCCGGACGCACGACTTCCACGTCAAAAGTGCAGGCGGGTGAAGCACCTTCACTGACGAAACCCGCGTAACGTTGTTCGACAATTTCCCAGAAGCCCTCGTCCGCGCAGCGCAGTAGGATGGGGGTCTCCCCGATCGCGACGGTCACTTCCTGGGCTATTTGCGCGATGCGCGTCATGATTGCCGCTTCTCTGGATTGCCTCGTACAAACAACTAACGCAAAAGTTCTCCGCTGACGAGTTCCGGAGCCGATGCGTTGGTTCTACTCTTGTGCCTGCGCAGCGCCAAGCTTCGCAGTCTTCCTGAATACGCCAGAACCAACCCCACGGTGCGCCGCCACACTGTGCAGGGTGTCACCGGCCTCGCCTCGACACCATCGCCTATGCCGATGACCTTGCCCAGCAGTTCCGACGCCACGACCGGTTCATCCGCATGAGGCATGGAATCGCCCCGCGTGACCAGCGCCGTTTCGGAACCTCTCTGCACCGAACGAAGATTGCGATGAATGAAGAATCGACCGGCGCGCGCGTACAGCACCACATCGCCCGCTTGAATCGCGCTGACGGTTTCGCGCTTGATGGTGAGAATATCGCCCGGGTAAAGCGTGGGAAGCATGCTGTATCCGAACGCACTCAAGCGAAGAGTTCCCGTCTTTCGTAGAACTTCGACCGCAAGATTGTTTCTGGACTGATCCCGGGTCTCGTGGTCCTCGAGCATGGGTGCAGACTACGAACTCCGGCGGCGGCTGCCTCGGCAGGTCTGCTGGGTGGGCGCGATTTTGCCGCACGCCAGCGCCATCGTCTCGAACACCTTCTCCAGGCGGAATTCGGGCTTCCGATACGGACGCTTGCCTGGTTGCTGGCTGTCGAGTACGTTCTTCTCTTCGTCACCAGTGGGACGGTTTTTATGAGTCATAGGAAGTCTACGGGCCTTTGTTCTTTCACCCAAAAACAGGCACGAACAACCCGGGGTGAGAAGTCGGTTCGGGAAGTGTACAACAGAGTCCCGGACATTTGCTAACGTTTGCTAACGTTCTACAGTGCAACAAATTCGGGGCAGTCGAGCGTCGAAAATCTAAAACAGATTCAGTAAAAAGAGAGCGTCCCCTCAATACGCGCGCGCCGTAACGTCCACGAAAAAAACAACAAACTGGCAGGCACCAGCACGAGGCCGAATGCCGTAAGAATGATCAATTCGTGAGACACCGCGCGGAACGAGGCGCCCTCCAGCAATGCCAGACGCATGCCTTCCAGCGAGTGCGTGATCGGAATCAACTGCGCGACGTCGCGCAACGGCTTCGGCAGAGTCTGCACAGGAAACATCGTGCCCGTCAGGAACCACACCGAACCCAGCGCCCACACGACAGCCGAGCCCTTCTGAATGGCTAATTGCAGGGCGGCCGCAAGCAGTCCGATTGAGATCGCAATGATGACCGAAAGCAGGAAGATCGGCACCGACGCAGCTAGGTTCGGATGTAACGGTGCACCGAACAGCAATCCGGCAGCCAGGTAAAACAGCAACGCGAACGTGTTGGCCGCGAAGGCCGACATGGCGCTCAGAAAAACCAGCACCGAGGGTGAAGTCGACGTGGTCATGAGGACTTCGAGCGTGCCGGTCTGCTGCGCCTCCTGCACGGTCTGCAGAAAGGAATGGACGCCCATCAGCAGAAACGTGAAGAAGCCGGTACCCACCAGCAGGAACGAAAAGAACTCGAGCCCCCCGGGACGAAACCCCGGTCCCACCGCTCGCGAGAGATAGTAAAACGCAGCCAACTCCGTGATCGCTCCCGCCGCGCTGAGCAGGAATCCCATGCGATAACGCACCGCGGTGAGCAGATCCCGGCGCACGATTACGGCGGTCTTGTCGAGCAGCAACGGCATGTTCATCGCATGCTCCGCGAAACCACCGGCTCAACTTCCTCGAGCTCGCCCGTAGTCTGGAAGTAGAACGAGCGCAGTTCATCGACGCGCATGGTTGCCGACAACTTGCGCTCGGCGGCGACGGTTCCGTGGAACAAAATCGCAACGTGATTTCCCACTGCCACCGCTTCGTTGAAGTTGTGGGTGGTCAGAATCACCGTCGCTCCCTGCGCCGGCAACTCACGCACCAGGTTCCAGAATTGTGCGGCCGAGCCTGGGTCCAGACTGCGGGTAGGCTCATCGAGCAAGACCACCGCCGGCCGCTTCATCAACGCGCGCGCTATACCCAGCCGCTGGTACATGCCGCTCGAGAACTTCATCACCAGCGTGTCGGCGGCGTCGCGCAGTCCGGTGCGAGCAAGCAGTTCTTCTACCCGATCAACGCGCGTTCGACGTGGAATGTCATCGAGCGCGGCAAAGAAATCAAGATTCTCACGGGCGGAAAGCCGGGGAAAGAATGAGCGCTCGGTCGCCACCGCGAATCCCACACGCTCGCGTACCGCCCGCGAATCGCTGCGGGTATCGAACTGCTGCACCAGTACGCGGCCCTCGTCAGGCAGCAACATGGTTGAGATCAACTTCAGCGTGGTGGTTTTTCCGCTGCCGTTCGGGCCGAGCAGAACCAACACGTTGCCCGAAGGAGCTTCCAGCGAAATCCGGTCAAGGGCGCGCGTTTCGCCGGTCCGCTCGCGCCCGAGCCAGTTGAACAACGCCGGCCGGTGGCGAAACACCTTGGTCACGGACTCGAGTCTGACAGCAGGCATGGACGTGAACGAACGGGATTTGTAGGGCCTCTGTATTATAGTGTGCACGCTTTCGCCAAAGCTTGAACCGTATCTTCGCCCCGCTCCGTATGTCTGCGCCTGCCTCTTCGATGCTTTCCTCGGGTCGTCACAACATGACGCGAAATGCCGGATTTAGCGCGGAGTTTGCGTTGCTCGTGGCCTGCTGCTCGCTGCGGAAGGAAGAATTCCCGGAGTCGCCCCTTCCCGGCAACGACTTCGACTGGACGAAGACCCTCGAACTCGCCGACCACCACGGGGTCACCCCGCTGATGTATCGGGCGCTGAGCGACCGCCCGAACTTCGCTCCTGCGGAGGTTCTCGAACAACTTCGCAGCCGCTACGAACATATCGCGCGCAAGAATTTAAGATTCACCGCGGAGCTATTTCGCATCCTCGACTGTCTCGAAATGCATGCGATTCCGGCGATTCCCCTCAAGGGCCCCGTCCTCGCGGAGACCGTCTGCGGCGATCTCGCATTGCGCGACTTCTCCGATCTGGATGTGTTGATCAACCCGCAAGACGTGGTACGAACGAAAGTGGCTTTGCTGACGCTTGCCTACTCGGTCGCTGCGCCGCTTTCTGACGCCGAGCAGCGCGCCTATCTCGCGTCAGGATACGAATATACGTTCGACGGTCCCGCGGGCCGTAACCTGCTCGAGGTTCAATGGAACATCCTGCCTCGCTTCTATGCGGTGGCGTTCGACGTAGCCGAACTGTTTTCAAATTCAGGGAACGTCCCCCTCTGCGGACGCACGGTTCGGGCTCTCTCGCCCGAAGATCTGTTCCTCACCCTTGCCGTTCACGCCGCCAAGCACGCGTGGGTAAGGCTCCACTGGCTGCGCGACATCGCGGGCGTCGTTGAAACCCAAGGCCTCGACTGGACAACGGTCACACAACGGGCGCGGGAGCTTGGCATTGCAAGGATTACAGGCGTTAGCTTGGTGCTCGCGCAACGCCTGCTGGATGCCAACCTGCCTGAAGAAGCGCAGACTCTTTGCATGGCAGACGAAGAGATTCTTCCGCTGGTGGAATCCATTGAGCAGGAACTACCAAACGCGCAGAAATATAACGTCGAATCGCTTCGCTATTTTCGTCTGATGATGCGCCTGCGGGAACGCTGGGTGGATCGCGCGCGATTCTTATGGAGACTGGCATCGACACCGGGGCCTGGAGAGTGGGGAGTGATTCGCCTGCCGGAATCCCTCTTCCCTTTGTATCGAGTGATCCGATTGTTCCGGCTGGCTGCAAGAACGTTTCGTCCGCAAGGTCACTAGCCTGCGCGTCGCCGGCCGCGAGTAGTCTTCGCATTTTGTCGTGCGCGAGCCACGCCCGCTGCTAGAGCGTCGCGGATGATCTCGTGATACCCAGCCTCGTCCATAGAGTTCATGACGGTGGCCGCGATTCCGCCCGGTGTGGCAGCCTCGCCCAACAAAGCGTCGAGCGGCTCTTTCCCAGCGCGCCAGGCGACGATCGCGTCTCCCAGTGCATGAGCAGCCGCAATCCGGGCCATCTTCTCATCCAGTCCGAGCTTGTGCGCAGCACGCGCCAGCGTAGCCAAAGCGTGATAACCGTGGCTCGCAGAATAAGTCACCGTGAACACATTGAACTGGCTCTCAGGGATTTCGACTACTTCCCCGACCTGCGAAAAAAAATTCCGAACCAGCGCTCGGTCCACGCGCGGAAAGGCGCCTGGGAACGTCAGGCCCGTCAGACCCCGCCCAAACCGCGCCACGGGACTCGGCATCGCGCGCGCCCACCGCACTGGCGGCCCAAGCATCTGCTGCAAGTTGGCCAGGGGAATTCCGGCCGCCAGGCTGCAGGCCACGAGGCTCGAATTGCCTCGCAACTCCTGCAGCCTACTCAGCACTATCTCCACATCTCCCGGCCGCACGGCTACGATCAGAAGCCGGGCCTGCCGCACAGCCCGCGGCAGATCGGGTTCGACCGCCACGCCAAACTCTTTCTTCAGCGCGTGGAGTTTGTGCGGATTGCGACCGTGCACGATCACGGGCGCTCGGTATTTTGCAAGACGCAAACCTGCGAGCAGCGCCGCCGTAATGCGCCCTCCGCCGAGAAACACCGTGGCCTTCACGAAAGCTCCGAGCAGACTTGGTCGGCAGCCCCCACCAGTGCGTCCACGTCTCTTTCGGAATGCGCGGTTGAGATGATCCAGTGCAGCCCGTTCGAAGGCGTCATGTAGATACCGAGGTCATGCAGGCGATGGACGAAGCGCGAATACTTCGCAGTGTCCACAAACTGGCAACAGTCGCGATAGTCGTGGATGGACTGGCGCTCGGTGAAATAAATCTGAAACATCGGCCCGAAGCCCTGCACGATGGCTTTCACGTTGTGCCGCGAGAAGACCTCGCGCAACCCCGCGATGGCGGCATCTCCGATCGCAAACAGCTTGCGGTAGGCGCCTTCCGCACTGAGCAGATCAAGATTCGCAGCCACAACGTTCATAGTAAGCCGGTGCCCGTTGAAGGTCCCATAATGCAGAACCATATGCTCCGACCAGCGCATGCGGTCGAGAATGGCCCGCGGCCCGGCCACGGCGCCGATCGGAAACCCCGCGCCCAGAGCCTTGCCGAAGGTCGAAAGATCGGGCTTCAGATTGTAGAACTGCTGGCATCCGCCGGGCGCATAGCGAAATCCAGTGACCACCTCGTCGAGAATGAACAGCGCGCCGTAGCGGTGCGCGAGGTCGCAGACTTGCTGTAGATAGCCGTCCCGAGGCAGGATGCAGCCCATGTTCGCCATGATGGGCTCGGTGATGATCGCCGCAAGGTCGCTCCCATGCTTTTGCAGAATCTCCTCCAGCCTTGGCCGATCATTCCAGGGCGCGACGACGACATCTTCAAACACCGACGTGGGGATACCCTCCGAGTCGGGAATCTTCGTGGGGTTTTCGGGCGGTCCGAGTTGTTCGACGGGATGACTGTGCCCGTTGAGGCAGTAGGGATCGTACCAGCCGTGGTAGTGTCCTTCGAACTTTAGGAACTTCGTGCGCCCAGTGTGCGCACGGGCCAGGCGCATCGCCAGCATCGTGGCTTCGCTCCCCGTATTGGCGAAGCGCACCACCTCGGCCGTGGGAACCATGCGGCAAAAACGGTCGGCGGCTTCACTTTCGGCCGGAGTGGCAGCCGCGAAGTGCGAGCCCTGCGCAATCGCGTTGGAAACAACTTCGACAATTTTGGGTTGCGCATGTCCCTGGATGAGTGCGCCGAACGACATCATAAAATCGACGTATTCGTTCCCGTCCACATCCCAGACATGCGAACCAAGGCCACGCTCAAGCGCGATAGGGCCGGGCGTGTAAACCGCCGCACCGCGCGAGGGAGAGTTCACGCCTTCGACAAGCGATTGCTGCGCGCGAGCGAAGTATTCGCGAGAACGGGAGCGGCTGGTGGTTTTCATATAGCGCCAATGGCCAGTTCTTAGTTCTTAGTTCTTAGTTCTCAGTTCAACTGCTCTCATCAATCCGCCGTTCCTCCCCCATCCACTACCAGCGCGGCCCCGGTCATGAACGACGACTCCTCCGAAGCTAGAAAAAGCACGGCCTTCGCGATCTCCTCCGCGGTTCCTACCCTGCCCAGCGGCCGATTCGCGCAGCCAGCGATGTACTCCTCCCACTTCTGCCCGCGCATCTTGGCATCGAGCGGAAGCATCGGCGTCTCAACATCTCCGGGGCAAATGCAATTCACGCGAATGCCCTGCCGCCCGTGGTCGATCGCCATGGCCTTGGTCATCAGCACCACACCACCTTTCGACGCGCAATACGCGACCGCCTTGTCGCCACCCACAATGCCCCATCCAGAGCTGTTGTTGACGATCACGCCGCGGCTCTGCGCGATCATGTCGGGCAGAGCGGCTTTCGACATGAGAAACGTCCCCTTCAGGTTGATATCGATCTGCTCATCCCATTCTTCTTCGGAGCACTCGATCGTGTCGTGCGGGTAGAACACGCCGGCATTGTTGAAGAGAATGTCGACCCGCCCGAACGAGTTCACCGTTTCGCGGACAGCGCGCTCGCATTCCGCGGCTTTACGCACGTCGGTGCGCAGAAAGATGGCTTGCCCCCCGCCTTCCAGAATCGCCGCCGTTACCGCGTGTCCGCGCGTTTCATTGCGCCCGGTGATAGCCACCAGCGCCCCTTCGCGCGCAAAAAGCAGAGCGGTAGCTTCCCCGATGCCGGAGGTGCCTCCAGTAACGAGCGCGACTTGACGGGCGAGGCGCATGCAGGGTCGGGTCGAAAATGCAACGGCACGATCCATCCGCGGCATAACGAAAGTTCGCGGAGCGCGATGAGTCACCGAAGAGTCTCCGCTCACGCGATCGAACGTGGAATCATAAGCTTAGCGAAACCTTCCTGCAAAGAGTCTCTCGCAAGGGCAGTTTTCGCAGGATGCACAGCTCAAGTGGTTCTCTCCTGAAGCCGAAGTAAAAAGATGGAGCGGAGTGCATGATTAAACGGCGCAAGGAATCGAGGTTTCGCCTGTCGCTGGCCCGTGAAGGTGTCGGGAATCGACGATAACGGCGAGCCCTTTGCGATCGAGGTGATGGCAAGCGGCCTCAGCCGCAGTGGAGCCCTACTGACCGGACTTGAAGTCGAGCTTCGTTGCGGAGACCTGCTGGTACTGGATTATGAGGGCCACCGAGCGCACTTCCGAATTGTTTGGTTCCTGAATCTGGGGCCGAGGCTGGGGGCACAGGTGGCGATCCACAAAGCGAATCGTGAGCTTTGCCCGTGGGCGGACCTGCTGCCCGCCGAACCCGCGCTGGCCAGCGCACCTTCCAACAGCCAATGACGATTACGACCGAGAAACGCATACACCGCCGCTGGCCTCGCTTTCGTCTTGACGTGCCCATTCGCGTCATCGTGCACACTGGAAGCAAGACCAGCGTCATCTCTGGGCGGGGCAATGAATTGAGTGAAGGCGGAATGTGTTTGACGGCAGGCGTCGAGCTCCGCCTGGGCGATGAAACCGAAATCGAATTCACTCCGCCCTATTCCGGCGCACCGATTCGCATCCGCGGGGTCGTGCGCAACCGCTCCGGCTATCGCTACGGCATGGAATTCGTGGCGGGCGATGATCAGGAACAACAGGCCGTCCAGCGACTGAAGACGGTGCTGGGTGTGCTGGCTTCGGCCTAGCCGCAGCGGTCAAGGCGCGAAGATCTGCAGACAGGCTGCTCAATCCCCTGTCAGAGCCATCCGTGTTTCTTTGCGCCCTCAGCGGCCTTTCTTAGCGTCCTTTGCGGTTAGAAGCTTTTCCCTACCGGCTAGCCAACCCGCCCGCAGTCTCCGCCCCGTCGCAAGTGTAGACGTGGCCGGTGATGTATGCAGCATCGTCCGACGCAAGAAATGCGAACAATGCCGCAATCTCCTCAGGCTGCGCATGGCGGCGCAGGGGAACTTTTCGATTCACCTCTTCCAGCATCTCGTCGGTGTATTCGGCGCGCTGCATTGGAGTCAGAACGTATCCCGGAGCGATGGCGCAGACGCGAATTTTGGGGGCGAGTTCGAGCGCCATGGTCTTGGTTAGTTCGATCACGCCCGCCTTGGTCGCGTTGTAGTCTGCGTAAAACGGCTGGCCCACAATGCCGTTCGTTGAAGCCGTCTGCAGGATCACTCCATTCCCCCGCTCCCACATATGGCGCGCAGCCGTCTGCGCCACGTAGAACACGCCTGTCAGATTCACGGCCATGATCTTGTCCCATTCTTCCGGGGTGATGTCGAGGAAATTATGGCGAATAGAAATGCCGGCATTGTTGATCAGGACATCGACGGCACCCATCAATTGCACGGCTTGGGCAAAGGCGGCCTGCACTTGCGGAAGGCTGGATACGTCGGCAGCCACGGTGCCCGAAAGCTTGGGCAGCAGTCGCTGGATTTCAGCGCGCCCCTTCTCGTCGCGGTCGAGCACAACCACCCGCGCTCCTTCTTCGAGAAAACGCGCCGCCGTGGCCGCACCGATGCCGCTCGCTCCTCCAGTGACCAATATTCGTTTGTTTTGCAGACCGCGCATGTGGCCCTCTCCGGGTAGCGGGACAGGATACCGGGTTGTGACGGCCGGGGAAAGCTTTTAACCGCAAAGCACGCGACGAACGGCCGCAAAGAACGCAAAGAATATCGGGGGCTTTTCTCTGCGACCTTGGCGTGGACTTTGCGACCTTTGCGGTTAAGAGCTCTTGCCTTCTCCTTCTACGTGAGCTGCACTGAGACACAAATCAACTTCATTCGTTAGTCTTACTGGAAGCGATCGTGGTTGGTCAGGAGGTGTGCGTGGCAGGGCAAGACAATCGAGAGCACCCGGACACAGGCACGGTGATCATCACAGGCGCCAGCCGGGGCATCGGCGCCGCGACGGCCCTGCTCGCGGCGAAACGTGGATTCGTCGTGGCCGTGAACTTTGCGACCGGAAAGAATGAAGCCGACGAAGTTGTTAGCCGAATTCAGGCAAGCGGAGGAAAAGCAGCCGCCATCCAGGCCGACCTCGGCCGCGAAGAAGATATCGTGCGCCTGTTCACGGAAGCCGAGCGAAAACTCGGCCCGCTCAGGGGATTGGTCAATAACGCCGGCGTCACGGGCGGCTTTGCCCGCGCGGAGGACGTCACTGCAGCGATGCTTGAACGTCTGCTAGCCGTGAACGTCGCAGGAGCGATCCTGTGCGCGCGCGAAGCGGTCAAACGCATGTCGACAAAGCACGGAGGCAGCGGGGGTGCCATCGTCAACATTTCATCGCTCGCAGCCCGAACGGGCTCGCCCGGTGAGTGGGTACACTACGCCGCCACCAAGGGCGCGATTGACACCTTCACAATCGGCCTGGCGCGCGAAGTAGCAAAAGAACACATCCGAGTAAACGCCGTCGCTCCCGGCTTGGTCGAGACTGGGATCCACGCGGCGAACGGCGAGCCTGGCAGGCTCGATCGCCTCAAGCCAAGCATTCCACTAGGACGTCCGGGCAAGCCCGAAGAGATTGCCGAAGCGGTGGTGTGGCTGCTGTCTTCGGCTTCGTCTTATGTGACAGGATCAGTTTTGGAGGTCGGTGGAGGAAGGTGAAGTCGATTGAATAATTGAGAAATTGGGTAATTGGGTAATTGGGTAATTGGCAAACCGAAATCCTGAACCCGACGCTCCGAGCTCTTTAATTACTCAATTACAAAATTTCCCAATTACTCAATCCCTAAAACCCGGGCTTCCCCCGGAACAGCATCACCAACTCAATCACAAGGATCACCACCACCATCAGCTCCAGCACAAATGCCCGGCTCTGATTGAACTGATCCACCATGAAGTGGTACAGCTCTTCGGCGGTTTTCAGCTTTTGCTGTACCAGGTCCTTGTAGTCGGGCACGCCGATCTTTGACGCTGCCAGCTTGTAAAGGCGCGCCGAGAACATGTCGCTCAAAAACTTGATCGCGTTATCCGCGTGCTCGGTCAGTTCCTCCACATCGAGCAGGACGGTGTGCAGCTTGGTTGCGGCATTGGCAGTACGCCACCTGGACCACAGGCTGTTCCCTCCCGCTTCCAGAAAGTCGTACACGCCTTCGAGTTCGCGGGTCAGCAACTCATCGTAGTGCCGGAATTCCAGCAGCTGGGAGTTTGCATACTCTAGCAACTGGATGGCAGTCTCGGCACCCGCGGCGCTGTCATACAAGAAGGCCGCATTCCAGCCGATCACCGTCAAATCGTTCGGGTAATACGAAATGCGTCCCTGCAAAATCTCCTGCCGCTCGCCGTCGGAAAGCTGCTGGGTTTCTCCGCGCACGACTTGGGCAATCTGGTCCCCGTGCGCCTTCAAAATGTCGCCGGCGGACGGCTTGGACGCCATCTCCCGGACGTGAAAGATGAAGTAGTCCTCGTGCAGCCAATTGTCATAGGGCTTGATCAGCGCCGGCTTGGCGCGTTCCAGGCGCTTGGTAACAATCTTCGAAGCCAAAGCCGTGAAGTCGGTATCCCAAACCCAACGGCCCGAAATCCGGACCAGGTCGTCCCACTCCCCTGTAAAGGGCAGCTCAAACACCACGCTGAGCACGCCGTAGTCGTAGTACTTGATCTGGCCGTCGAGCCGCTCGCCGGTGTCGAGCACCAGGGCCTCGATCGGCTCCACCACGGGAGGCCGCTGGTACTGCACGTAGCCCGGGGCCGGGTGCTTAAAGCTGGCGCCCTTGGTGCGGGCGCTGAAGATCTTCCGCAGCTCGTCCAGACGGATCTCCTCCGCCACGTCGAACTGGATCAGGACCAGAATCGACCCCTGCAATGAGGTGTCGGCTTTCCGGGCAGGGACGGCTTCGAGCTTTACGGAGTCTCCAGGGACTCCTTCGACGATGGTTTCGCGTTCCATGATTTTTTCACTCGGCTCCCGAGGGTAGGTCAGGGAGCAACAACAGGGGCACCGCTGACGGGTGGCGCCCCAAAAGGGTGGTACTGAATATTGTCCCAGAAAGTAGGAGGGCTGGCGAGGGGGACGGATTCTCAAAGGGCTATAGAAGCTAAGTCGTTTACGATCAGTGCTTTCGCGTGATCTGCCATAGCAGGGCACTCCCCGCCGCCACCCCGGCTAGAGCCAAGCTGGCACGCTTCATCGACTCGCGGACTGCCTCCTCGCGCTCGCGGACAAGGCGGCGTTCCGGGTAGGGGCCCTCTGGTCCCGTGGGACCTTCCCGCATCGCCATCTGGAGGATTTCCGCCAGATGGAGGGCATGGCGGTCGGTTCCCTGGGCAATCTGCTCGCGGCAGCTGAACCCGTTTGCAATGACCAGCCAATCCGGCGGTGCTTTTCGGACAGCGGGCAACAGTTCCAGCTCGCCGATCGCCATCGAGACGTCGTACTTGTCGTCTTCGAAGCCAAACGACCCGGCCATCCCGCAGCAGCCCGCTGCCGGGGCATGGCAATCGAGCCCCATACGGCTCAGAACCGCGTCCTCGGCATTCATCTTCAAAACCGACTTGTGGTGGCAATGCCCGTGGACGATCGCCTTACGCTCAAGGCGAGGCAGCGGGATCAGGTTCTTGTAGTTCTCCAGGAATTCGCTAAGCAAGAAGGTCTGGCGCGAGAGTCGCTGTGCCCGCTCATCGCGGGGAAACAGATTGCAAAGCTCGTCTCGGAACACCGCAATGCAGCTCGGCTCGAGACCGACGATCGGCACGCCGGCCTCGATCTCCGCGGCCAACGAGTCGAGCACATTCAGTAGCAGGTCTTCCGCCCGGTCCAACATGCCAAAGTCGTAGAGCGGGCGCCCGCAGCACAGATTTCCCTGCGGCAATTCCACGCGGAAGCCGGCATTCTCCAGGATATCGACCGCCGCCTTGGCGGTATTCGGAAGGAAGTAGTTGTTGAACGTGTCGGGCCAGAGCACAACGATCGGCCCATCGGGATGCAGCGGCCGGTGCCGCCGGAACCAAGTCTTGAACGTCTGGGGCGCAAACGCGGGGATGGTCCTCTGCCGCGGGATTCCCGCAACCACCTTGGCAATGTCGCGCAGGAACGGCAACTGGGTGGCAAGGTTCGCCAGTCCCGGGGCATTCGACGCCAGCCGCGCCCAGAAGTCGATGTTCCCAAACGCGTAGTGGTTGAGCGGCCGCAGGCGGCCTTCGTGGTAGTGCGAGAGGAATTCCGCCTTGTAGGTCGCCACGTCGACCGACACTGGGCATTCGGTCTTGCAGCCTTTGCAGGCGAGACAGAGGTCGAGCGACTCCTTCACTTCCTTGCTGCGCCACCCGTCCTGGATGATGTCACCATTGGCCATTTCCCACAGCAGATGAGCTCGCCCGCGGGTGGAGTGCTGCTCCTCGCGCGTCACCCGGAAGCTCGGACACATGACGCCGCCCTCGTAGTGACGGCATTTGCCGACTCCTACACAGCGCAGAGTGGCATGCGCCAGGCTGCCATGGTCGTGGGGAAACTTGAAGTGCGTGTGTGGGCGCCAAGGGTTGTAGTCGGCGCCAAGCCGCAGGTTTTCATCCAGCCGGTACGGTTCGACGACCTTCCCGGGATTCATCTTCCAGTCCGGATCCCAGGCATTCTTGAATTCGTTGAATGCCTGGATCAATTCCGGCCCGAACATCTTGGGAAGAAGTTCGGCGCGAGCCTGCCCGTCGCCATGTTCGCCCGAAAGTGATCCGCCGTAACTCACTACTACATCGGCGGCTTCATTCATGAATTGCCGGAAGCGCGCGATGCCCTTCTCGCTCTCGTGATCGAAGTTCGTGCGGGTGTGCACGCAGCCGTGACCGAAGTGGCCATAGAGCGTCCCGTGATAGCCGAACTGGCTCATCAGCCGCTTCAGATCGCGCAGGTAGTTGCCGAGCTTTTCCGGAGCGACAGCGGAGTCCTCCCACCCCTCCCAACTCAACGGCTCGCCCGGCACGTGGGAGATCACGCCCAGGCTCGACTCGCGGACGATCCATACTTGTTTGGCTTCAGCGGCGCTGCACAAGCGCATATTGGGAGGCGCGGCGCTCCGGCTGAGCGACTCCATCAGGCCTTGCGCCTGGGCTTCGGCATCCGCCTGCGTCTGCCCACCAAACTCCGCCAGCAGCCAACCTCCGCCGGGCGGTAGCAGAGCCAAGCCTTCAGAGTTGATGCCTCGCCGCCGCGTGTACTCCGCGAGCAGGTCATCCACACCTTCGAGCCCGATCGGCTTGTGCGCCATGATCTCGGGGACGTGGTCGGCCGCCTGAAAGATGTCGGGATAGGCCACCACCACCAGCACGCGCTCCGGCGGACTCTCCACCAGCCGGCAAGTGGCCTCGAGGATCGTGACACAGGTGCCTTCGGACCCGACGAGCGCTCGAGCGACGTGGAAACCGTTTTCCGGCAGCAGGAAGTTCAGGTTGTATCCCGAAACCCGTCGCGGAATGTCCGGATAGCGGCTGCGGATTAGATCGCCATAGGTGTCGGCGATCGAGTTCAACTTCGCGTAAATCTCCCCACGCCGCCCGCCCGCGGAAATGATTTTCTCGAGTTCTTCAGGCGACGTCGCCCCGACCGTCATGCGAGTGCCGTCGTAGGTGACGATGTCGAGCGACTCGATGTTGTCGTCGGTCTTGCCCGCCATCACCGAGTGGACCCCGCAGGAGTTGTTGCCGATCATGCCGCCCAGGGTGCAGCGGTCGTGCGTCGCGGGGTCGGGAGCGAAGGTCAGGTGATGCTTCTCCGCCGCATTCCGCAGGTGATCGAGGATGACTCCGGGCTGCACCCGGGCCACCTTGCGGGCGGGATCAATCTCGAAAATCTCCGCCATGTACTTGCTGAAATCGAGCACCACCGCAGCATTGCAACACTGCCCGGCAAGTGAGGTGCCGCCGCCTCGCGAGAGAATCGGCGCTCCATGCTCGCGGCATGTGGCAATCGTGGCGAGAACATCTGCATTATCGCGTGGGATCACGACGCCGATGGGAACCTGGCGGTAGCTCGAGCCGTCCGTCGCGTAGAGTGCGCGGCTACTCGTGTCGAAGCGGACCTCCCCGCTGATGCGAGCGCGTAAATCAGCCGCAAGCAGATTCTCGTCTACCGGAACGTCTCTCGCCTCGCGGGCGCGTTGTGCGAATGCCTGCGCGCGCTCCGCAGAAAGAATGGGCAGTGGATCGATGGGAGGCATGGAATTTGGGTGACGTTCCATGTTCCGGGAAAACTGCGCGCCTTGCAAGGACCATTGGCAGATTTTCAAAGTTGGGGAGACGCCGCGTGCCAATCACCCGTCGCATTTCTTGTTGGGCTATAATTCCCGACGCTGGCAGGCACGCCCGCTCGATACCAAACGCAGGCACAAGCAGTTCCCCCACCCTGGGCCCAAATCTCACGGAAGGCTAACGCATGTCTATCGCTCCTAAGAGTGGATCAATACTTCTAGCTGTATCTCTTCTGCTGTCAGCAATCATGACGTACGGGCAGACGCCGACTGGCCCGGGGCAAGCATCGCCGCCACCCGCGCAAGCAGTTCCGGAACAGAAATCCCAATCCCTCGAGCAAAAAGGCGTGCGCAGCGCCGAAATTCCAGATGTCCCCGAGGAGCCACCCGAGGACGAGTTTGCGCCGGCCGCCGTCGAAATGGACGTCTCGCAGGAGTCCCCGCTTCTGCAAGTGCTCTACAAGGCTACGCGCGAAACGAAAGAGAAGGATGTACTCGATCGCCTCGACGAGGCGAAGTCCTTGATCCAGTCAGGCACAGACTTGAAGGCCACCGATCCCCAGGGCCGCACCGCGCTCCATTGGGCGGTGTTTGGCTCAAGCTATGCCACGAAGTCGTCGGTGACGGTAGCGTATGAAGAAATCGCCGACGCGATGATCCAGCGCGGGATCGACATCAACCACGAAGACATTTACCAGGACACAGCGCTCGACTATCTGCTCTACTCCCCGTCGTTTGAAATGCAAACCCTGCTGATGGAAAACGGCGCGACCAGCGGATTCCTGGTGGCAACGTTCCGCTTTTTCGACCAGATGCAGATGCTGTCCCCGGCCACCAACGTGCCGAAAGCAGTTTCATTGTCGCGCAGGGCAGACATGTCCCCAGGCGCCACTCTCAGCGTCCGCCTGATCACCCCGGTGTACAGCGATCGTTCGCGCACCGGCGATCCCATCGAAGGCGTCGTCACCTACCCGCTCTGCAAAGACGGAGAAAAGCTGGTCTGCAAGGACGGCGAACTGCTCATACCGCCGGGAACCAAAGTGAACGGAACCATCCTGTTCGCCACCAAGGCTCCCGACAAGTATTCCCGGCCGCGACTGGTACTGGATTTCTCGAACGTCATGCACAAGGATGGACAGGTGTCCCCCCTTTACGCGCGCGTGCTCGATGTCGATAACGCGCGCGAGACTATCCGCAACAACGAAATCCTCGGCATCATTCAGCCCCACGCCTCCAAGAAGGCGTCGTTGATCTTCGCGGGGTTGAGCGCCGCGAATCCCTTCGCCGGGTACGCGATCAAGGGTATTTCGACTGTCTATGGCCTCTCGATCCGGCGTGAAATTTTGTTCCCGTCTGGCACTGACCTCCAGATCCAGATCGTACGACCCTCGATGCTCAAGCAGAAAGAAGCATGGCCGGGCTTCCCGCAACTGACTTTGGATAGCGACCTGAATCAGATCGTAAGCAATGCGCCCCTGCGCACGACCGCGACCAACAAGACGCCGTCGGATCTAACCAACCTCATCTTCATTGGCAGCAAGCAACGGGTGACATCCGCATTTACCGAATCGCACTGGATCGAGGCTGACGACTTGGGAGTGAAAGCAGCGCTGAAAGTCGCGCAGGCCACCATGCGGAACACGGGATACACTTCGGCTCCCGTCTCAACCTTGCTCCTGAACGGACAGCCGCCCGATTTGGTTTTCCAGAAGTCACTCAACACTTTCGCCAAGCGCCATCACATCCGCATCTGGAAGCTCAAGAAGACTTACAAGGGCCAGGACGTTTGGATCGGCGCAGCCACGCACGACATTGCCACCGAGAATGGCCGGGGCTATACCAAGTGGACGCATCGCATCGATCCGCACGTGGACCGCGAGCGGGATTGGATTCAATCCGACCTGTTGTTTTCAGGAATAGCGATTGGCTATGCGGACATCGACCGCCCGCACGCCCCGAAGCGGGCCTCGAACGCCACGGGAGACGACCTTGTCACCGACGGCAAGATCACGGTTGTCGATCTAGGGACGTCGAAGGAGCACGACCACCAAGGGCCGGCGCTGGTTCCGCGCCCCGCGGAAAAGCCCACGAAATAAGCTGGACAAGACCAAAGAGCGCTTAACCGCAAAGCTCGCAAAGAAAAGCCGCCAAGAACGCAAAGAAAACTCTGAAGGATTCTCTTAGCGACCTTGGCGGGTTTTCTTCGCGTCCTTTGCGGTCAAAAGCTTTGGTCCAACAACGTCCCGACGTCTAAGTCCACAGCCGCGTCGTGTAGTCGGCCATGGTCAAGGCCAGCAGGATCAGGAAGAAGAAAATCGCAGTCACGATCACCAGCTTGGTGAGTCTTTCGTGCGCATACTTGACGTGCATGAAGAACAGCACGACCAGCACAGCCTTGGTCGTGGCGATCGCGAGCGCCATTGCGGGGTTGAGGGGCCCGAGATCGATCCCGGCCACCACCACCGTGAGGATCGTACCCGCCATCAGGGCCAGCCAGATGCCAACGTACAACTTCACGGAAGAAATGTGTTCAGACATGGCGCCTCACGGGTGACGATCGATCAAGTACAGCAACGGGAACAAATAAATCCACACGATGTCGACAAAGTGCCAGTACAGCCCGCCGTTTTCCAGCGGAGTGTAATATCCCGGCCCGTACCTGCCCTTGTAGGCCTTGTACGTCAGATACGCAAACAAGCCAACCCCGATGATCATGTGCAGCGCGTGCATGCCGGTCATCGCGAAGTAGAGCGAGAAGTAAATCTGCGCGTGGTTCTGATTCACGGGCACATCAGCATGGCGCGGGACGTGGCCTTCGAGATGAAAGTTCGCCAAGCCGGGAACGTGATGCTCGTCAAACTTCTGCTTGTATTCGATCGCCTTGATGCCCAGAAAGGCAACACCCAGAATGATCGTGAGCAGCAGGTAGACGGCAATCGCCTTCTGCTTACCGACTTGCGCGCAGCGCACTGCCATCGCTACCGTCAAGCTCGAGCCTATCAGCACGATCGTGTTGATCGTACCGAGCTTTAGATCCAGACTCGAACTCGCCGCTGCAAAATCGCCGAAATACGAGTACCGATACACCAGGTACGCGCAGAACATCCCTCCGAAGAACATGATTTCGGTGATCAGGAAGATCCACATGCCGAGGCTGGCGGCATTCTTCTGCTGCTCCTCGGTGGCAAAGTGGTGCAGGAGGGCCGGGTTCTCGTGTGCTTCACCCTCGACGGTGGCCGGCGGGCTAGTGTGCAACGGGGACCTCCTCTCTGCGCTGGTCGAGTTCGTCGTAGTTGTAGGCTTCCCAGGTTACGACCGGCTGCTCTTCAAAGTTGAACGTCGTCGGAGGCGAAGGAATCGTCCACTCCAGGCCTGCAGCATTCCACGGGTTGTCAGGCGCGGGCTTGCCGTAACGCATCGACCAGAGAAAATAGATCATCGGTAGCAAATAGCCGACTGCCAAAATTGTGGCCCCGGCGGTGGACAGCACATTAAGGATCTGGAACTCGGGCGAGTGCGAGTAGTCCCAGTACCGGCGCGGCATGCCCATGTATCCGAGAATAAATTGCGGGAAGAACGTCAGGTTGAATCCCACAAACACCAGTAGCGCCGCCAAGCGCCCCCAGCCCTCCGGATACAAGCGGCCTGAAATTTTCGGCCACCAGAAATGCATGCCTCCGAGGTAGGCCATCACCATGCCGCCTACCATGATGTAGTGGAAGTGAGCGACCACGAAATACGTGTCCGTGACGTGGACATCAACGCCGAGGCACGCCAGAAACAATCCCGTCAAGCCGCCGATCGTGAACAGCCCCACGAAGCCGAACGCGTACAGCATCGGCGTCTGATAGGTGATGGACCCCTTGTACATGGTGGAGGTCCAGTTAAAGACTTTGATCGCCGAAGGCACTGCGACAAAGTAGCTCAGGAACGAGAAGATCAGCGCGGCATACAGCGAAATGCCGGCGACGAACATGTGATGCGCCCACACCAGGAACCCAACCACCGCGATCCCAAGCAAAGCCAGCGCCATCGCTTTGTATCCGAAGACGCGCTTGCGCGAGAAGCAGCACACGATCTCGCTGACGATTCCCATGCCCGGCAGAATCATGATGTAGACCGCTGGGTGCGAATAAAACCAAAACAGGTGCTGGAACAGAAGCGGGTCGCCGCCCAGCGTGGGATTGAAGATTCCCAGGTGAAACAACCGCTCCAGCGCCACCAGCACAATCGCGATCGCCACCACCGGCGTTCCCAGCACCTGGATGATGCTGGTCGCGTAGTGTGCCCAGACAAACAACGGTAACCGGTTCCACGTCATGCCGGGCGCCCGCATGCGATGAATTGTGACGATGAAATTCAGGCCGGTAAGAATCGAAGAAAAACCTGACACGAAGACTGCCAGAGCCGCGGTCGTCACGTTGGTTTTCAGAAATTCGGTGCTCAACGGCGTGTAGAACGTCCACCCGGTATCCACGCCACCGGCCAGGATGGTGTACACCATCAGCATTCCGCCGATTATGTACAAATACCAACTGAGCAGATTGATACGCGGGAAGGCCAGGTCCTTGGCCCCGATCATGATGGGGATGAGGAAATTTCCGAGCACAGCGGGCACAGCAGGAATCAGGAAGAAGAACACCATCACCTGTCCGTGCATGGTGAAGAGCTTGTTGTAGGTGTCGGCCTGCACCAGGTCGCCCGCGGGCGTAAGCAATTCCAGCCGGATCAGCAACGCGAAGAAACCGCCGATAAAAAAGAAGAACGTAATGCCCATCAGATACAGCAGGGCGATGCGCTTGTGGTCCACGGTCAGGAGCCACGACTTGATCCCATACTCGCGGTTCAAGTAGGTTTCGCGTTCGCCGGTTTCCAATACTGCAGTTGCCATGCTCGTCACCTGAAACTTACGGTTGCGGGGCCGCCGCGGCCACGT
>Ga0207665_10000146_pt1 | contig 47929 bp, 48 predicted proteins | sample LARL112metaG_FD_184351 | JGI IMG/M metagenome (GOLD analysis project Ga0207665, IMG submission 184351) | Corn, switchgrass and miscanthus rhizosphere microbial communities from Kellogg Biological Station, Michigan, USA - LAR L11-2 metaG... | ecosystem: Host-associated > Plants > Roots >... | reverse complement strand
CGCGCGAGCGCACCAGGCAGGCCTTCCGTCCAGAAAACCGCAAACCAAACAGCACGGAGCGCGCCCGAGATCGCAATCTCGGGCGCGCGGAGTTCCGTATCCCAGCGAGCGAAGCGTCAGCTTCGCGAGCTATCTACCGAGATACGCCTTGCGGAGGTCTTCGTGCTCGCGGAGCTCGGCGGCCGGGCCCTCGAGGACGAGTCGCCCCGTCGAGAGGACGTAGCCCCGGTCGGCAATCGCCAGCGAGACGTTCGCGTTCTGCTCCACGACGAGCATCGCGACCCCGGACTGGTGCACCTGCTGGATGATCTCGAAGTTACGCTCGACCAGGATCGGCGCGAGACCCATGGACGGCTCGTCCATGAGCAACAGCTTCGGGCTCGACATCAGCGCCCGCCCCATCGCCACCATCTGCTGCTCGCCGCCGGACAGGGTCCCGGCGAGCTGCGAGCGCCGCTGGTGGAGGAGCGGGAAGAGCTCGTACACGCGGTCGAAGTCTTCCTTCGTCCCGCCGCCGCGCAGGTACGCGCCCATCTGAAGGTTCTCGAGCACGCTCATCGGCGCGAACAGCCGCCGGTTCTCGGGGACGATCGCTATCCCCAAGCCGATCCGGTAGCTGGTCGGGCGCTCGGTCACGTCCTCGCCCGCGAAGCGCACCGTGCCGTTGCGCGGCCGCACGATCCCGAGCACCGTCTTCAGCGTCGTCGACTTCCCCGAGGCGTTGCCGCCGAGCAGGCAGACAAGCTCACCCGGCTGTACCTGGATGTTCACGCCCTGCAGGATGTGGATCTGCCCGTAGAACGTGTCGACCGCCTCCAACTGGAGGAGCGGGTCGGGCCCGGCTCCGTTGCCGCTCACTTCGTCACCGTAGCGCTCGCCCCGAGGTACGCCTCGACGACACGGGGATCGGTCGCCACGGTCTCGAAGCTCCCCTCCGCGATCTTCACGCCGTGGTCGAGCGCGACCACCCGGTCGGAGATCCCCTCGACGACGTGCATGTCGTGCTCGATGACCAGGATCGTGTAGCCGGCTTCGTCACGAAGCTTCGCGATCAGCTCCGTGATCTCGTGCGTCTCGACCGGGTTCATTCCCGCGGCCGGCTCGTCGAGCAGCAGCAACCGGGCGTTCGTCGCCATCGCCCGCGCGATCTCGAGGCGCCTCCGGTTCGCGTACGAGAGGCTGTAGGCGGGCTGGTTCCAGCGGTAGCCCATGAGGCGCTGGCCGAAGAAGGAGAGGCGCTCCTCCGCGAGCGCGCTGATCTCCCGCTCCTCGCGCCGCATGCCCGGGGTGCGAAGCACGGACCGGATCACGCCGGCCTTCGTGTGGCCGTAGGCCGCTGCCATCACGTTCTCCTTGACCGTCATGTTCAGGAACAGTCGAAGCGTCTGGAACGTCCGCGCTACACCGCGAGTGGTGATCTTGTGCGGCGCAAGCCCGACCAGGCTCTGCCCCTCGAATTCGATCTCGCCTCCGTCGGGCGGATAGACGCCCGTCACGAGGTTGAAGAGCGTCGTCTTGCCCGCTCCGTTCGGCCCGATCACGCTGACGATCTCGTTCTCGTCGACGTGGAAGTCGAGATCGGCGATCACCTGCAGACCGCCGAAGGCCTTCGAGACGCCCTTGAGCTCGAGCAGGGGCATCAGACGATCTCCACCCTCGCCGTCCCGAACAGCCCCTGCGGCCGGGCCGCCATAAGCGCGATCAACAGCGCGCCGAACAGCACGTAACGCGTGACCGCGGGCTGCACGATCAGGAGGTTCTCCCAGACGAACACTGTGATGACGAACAGGAAGGGCGCGATCGCGACGCGCCACCATCCCTTGAGCTGGGTGAGCGCGACGGCGAGGACGATCGCCAGCAGGTAGGCGTAGTCGGCGATGCGGGTCGAATCGACCGGCAGCAGGACCCATTGCTTGATGGCGCCGGTCAGGAAGCCGCCGGACGTGACGGCGCCATGCACTCCTCGCGGCCACCACTCGGCGGCGATGGCGTGCACCGCGAACCCGAGGCCGACGGTGAGCACGATCACGGTCACGAGCTGCTTCCACGACTTCCGGAACAGCCAGCAGAACCCGACGATGAGCGCGAGATAGAACAGGACGCGCTGCAGTTGAGGCGGCGACGTCGAGTCGAGCACCTGGTTCGACGCGATGATGACCGCCGCGCCGACGAGCATCCCCGTCAGGCTCCCGGCGCCGCCGAGGATCACGACGGCATAGATCAGGATCAGCACCTGCGTGCTGAAGTTCTGGGGGAAGGCGCCGGTCTGCGCCGCGGCGAAGGTCGTTCCCGCCAGCCCGGCGATCATCGCGCCCAACGCGAACGCCATGATCTTCAGCCGGTTGACCGGCATGCCCATCAGCTCCGCGGCCAGAGGATCCTCCCGGGACGCCTTCCACGCGCGGCCGGTCCGTGACTCGCTCAGAAGGTGAAGCAGGATGAGCACCAGAACCACGCACCCGAAGAGGAACCAGTAGTAGCCGCGCACCGAGGCGATCGTGACGCTGTGGCCGAAGAAGGAGAACCTCAGCGGGTCGATGTTGGCGAGCCCGTTGGAGCCGTTCGTGATCCCGTACGGATCTGCCGCGTTGGTGAAGACCACGAATGCCTGGCCGAAGAAGAGTGTGACGATTGCGAGGTAGTCGCCCAGAAGCCGCCTCGAAGTCGAGCCGAGGAACACGCCGAGCACTCCACAGACGACGACCGCCACCGGAATCGCGAGCTCCGCGGGCCAGTGGTGCGTGTAGACATGCCCCTTCTCGGAGTGGGTGCCCGAGAGGAACGCGTACGTATAGGCGCCGAAGCCGAAGAACGCGACGTAGCCGAGATCGAGGAGGCCGGCGAACCCGACTACGACGTTCAGCCCGAGCGCCAGCAGCGCATAGATCAGGATGAAGATGCCGTAGTTGAAGAGGTTCCCGGTGCTGACGAACGGGATGAACGGCACGAGGATCGCCGGCGTGATCAGCGCGAGCTTGCCGGCCGGTGGCAACCGGTCCCAGACGCGGGCGACCTGCCCCCAGGGGCCCGTGTACCGCTGCTGCCGCTCGCCCGACTCCGAGACCCAGCTGTCGACGCCGATCTGACCCGTCGCCGGAGCCGGCGCGTCGGCGGGGGGTGGGGTCGCCTCGGCCATCGCCTAGACCTTCTGCAGCGCCGGTGACCCGAGGAGGCCCGTCGGCCGGACGAGCATGAACGCGATCAGGATCCCGAACACGACGAGGTCCGCAACGTTCCCGTTGAGGTAGCCCTGAGCCCACGACTCGACCATGCCCACGAGGAGGCCGCCGAGCATGGCGCCGGGAATGCTCCCGATCCCGCCCACCACCGCCGCCGTGAAGCCCTTCAGCCCCGCGAGGAAGCCGATCAGGTAGTAGATCTGGCTGAAGAGGAGGCCGAACATGACGCCCGCGGCTCCCGCCAGCGCCGAGCCGGCGAAAAAGGTCTTGGCGATGACGCGGTCTGTGTCGATCCCCATCATCGCGGCCGCTTCGCGGTCAAACGAGACGGCCCGCATGGCCTTGCCGAATCGCGTGAAGCGAACGAGACAGACAAGGGCGACCATCAGCACCACGGCGGTGGAGATGACGATCACGCCGAGGTACGAGACGAAGATGCCGGTCACCCCGCCGATGTGGATGCCGTTGTAGCTGATCAGGTCGTAACCGTCGTAGTTGCGGTACTGCGCCCCGAAGAGAAGCAACGCGGAGTTCTCGAGGAAGAACGCGACGCCGAGGGCCGAGATCAGGGGCGCGATTCGTGGGGCATTGCGCAGAGGCCGATACGCGAACCGCTCGATCGCGACGCCCAGGACGCCTGAGCCCAGCATCGCCGCCACGAACATGATGAGCACGAGTAGCACGACCGGGATGGCCGGGCTCAGCGCGCCGCCGAGCAGGGTCAGGATGCCGAACCCGATGAACGAGCCGATCATGTAGACGTCGCCGTGCGCGAAGTTGAGCAGCTTCAGGATCCCGTAGACCATCGAGTACCCGAGCGCGATCAGCGCGTAGATGCTGCCGAGGATGATCCCGTTGACGGTGAGCTGGAAGAAGAACGTCCAGCCCTGGGTCGGCCCGAAGTAGACCGCGTACAGCGCCCAGGCCACCAGCGCGATGCCGAGGCCGCCGAAGCTGCCGAGCCGGTGCCGGTGCTCGCCGCCGAGGCTGCCGAGCCTGCCGAGCCGGGGTGAAGGGGTCGCGATCACGTCGTTCCTGATGCTACGAGGAGCGGCATGCGGCCCAGGTTATGGGCCGCGCGCCGCTCCTCGGTTGGTACTGGCTTGCTAGCCGATCCGCTTGAACGATCCGTTGCTCTGGATCTGGTAGACGCCGAATCCGCCGCCCTTCAGGTCTCCGCCCTTCGAGAAGGAGACGCCGAAGCCGAGGATCGAGCTCTTGAGCTTCGTCTTCGCGATCAGCTTGCGGACCGCGGCACGCGAGGTCTTGCCGTGCCCGGCCTTGCAGGCCGAGGTGATCGCGTTCGCTTCGACCTGCGCAGCGACGTACGACGGGGCGCCGAAGTACTGGCCGTCCCCACCGTGCGCATTCGCGAACGCCTTCACGACCGGGTCGTTCGTGTTGACCGGGAAGAACGAGTCGTACGAGCCGCCGATCTTCCAGTCCGGCGAGAAGAGGCCGTCCGAGCCGAACAGCTTGATGCTGGACTTGCCTGCGGCCTTGAGCTGCTGGCCGAAGGCCTGGGCCTGCGGAGCAAGCTGCCACGGGATGTAGACGCCCTGGGTGTTACCGGGGATCTTCGCGATCACGGACGAGAAGTCCGACGCCGTCTGGCTGATCGAGTTCCGCGTGACCGACACGCCCTTGTTCTGCAGGATCTTCTGCACGCCGTCGGCGAGGCCCTGGGAGTAAGTCTCCTGGTCGTCGATGATGTAGACGCGCTTCCACTTCAGCTTGTTGATCATGTAGTTGGCGACCGTGGGACCCTGGACGCTGTCGTTCGGCACGACGCGGAAGAAGTACCCGATCCTGTTGCCGTCGGTGTGGCCATCGGTCAGCGTGGTGCGGGTAGCCGACCCGGAGACCCAGGCGAGACCGCCGCCCTTGTAGGTCTTCGTCGAGGCGACGACCTCCTGGCTGCCGGCCGGGCCTACGACCGCGAGCACCTTCGAGTTCGACGAGAACGAGTTCGCGACCTTGACGGCGAACGCAGTATCAACGCCCAGCTGGGTGTCGCCCTGGATGAGCTTGATCTGCTGGTTCTTGTTCGCCTTGGCCTTGTTCCAGCGCTTGACGAAGTACTGCGCCCAGTGGAGCTGCTGCACTCCGATGGACGAGGCAGGTCCGGTAAGCGGAGCGGCGATGCCGATCGTGCGGACCTTGCCGCAGTTGACGGTCTTCGTCGCCGCCGCCGACTTGGCCGGCGCCTTGGACGAGCCCCACGCGGTGGTCGAGACAGCTACCGCGAACGCTGTCGCAATCACCGCCAGTGCTCCAACTCGCTTCAACATTCATGCCCTCCTTTGGGAACGTACTGTGCCCGTTTAGACGCGCGCCCACGGCCGAGGTTTGCGTCGGCGCGAAGACTTGGCCTGCGACTTTACTCCGCCTTGAACTTCATCGGAAGAGGATCGGCGGTATAGGGTGGCCTTGGTCGTGCAGTACTGCATCCAGGTGGAACAGGGCTCGGGGGCGCCGGAGACGGCGCTCTTCACTGTTCCGGAGTTCCGGCAGCGCATCCTCCGCTTCGACAACGGCGGCGAGGAACGCGGTGACGACGAGCGCGACGAGGTGCTCTACGTCCTAGCGGGAAGCGGAGTCGTGACGGTCGGCGACGAGACGCACGCGTTCGAGCCAGGAACCGGGATGTTCGTCGCCCGCGGGACGCCGTGGCGGGTCGACTCCGCCAACAACCTGCGCGTTCTCTCGGTGCTCGTCGAGGAACCGCTGCCGGCGAGCTCGAGCCATTCTGTGATCGCGGGCGGCCAACGGGGGGCTGCCACGGCCGGGCGCGAGTTCACTCTGCTCGCACAGCCGGAGAACGGCTGCGCCTCTGTGACCCAGTTCGTCGGGCACATTCCGGCCGGCCGCGCGCCCGACCACTACCACCGCTACGACGAGGTCGTGTACGTCCTCGATGGCGAGGGCGCCTTCCACGTGAACGGCGAGAGCGTCCCGCTCCGCCCGGGCTCGAGCGTCCACCTGCCCTCCGGGCTCGTCCACTGCCTCGAGAACCACGGCCCCGGGGAGATGCACGTGCTCGGCGTGTTCCGGCCCGCGGGCTCGCCTGCCGAGGCCTACTATCCCGACGGCACTCCTGCCGTCGTCCCCGCCGCCTGACTTCGTAGATGCCGCACATCGAACGCACCGCGCACGTCGGCTGGGACGGCAACCTCGCCCGCGGCGCCGGGGTCATCGACGCGGCGAGCAGCGCCTTCACGCGCCTGCCCTACTCTCTCCCGTCCCGCATTGGCGAGTCCGGAGGCAAGACGAGTCCCGAGGAGCTATTGGCCGCGGCGCACGGAGGATGCATCACGATGTCCATGGCGGGCGTGCTTACCTCGGCGGGGACGCCGCCCGGTCGGCTCGACACGATCTGCACGATCGTGATGGACGAGGTGGAGGGCCAGGGCCACCAGATCGTCGGCTCGCGGGTCGAGATCGTCGCTCGGGTGGACGGGCTCGACGATGCGGCGCTTCAGGCTGCGCGCGCGCAGGCCGACGAGGAGTGTCCCTTCTCTGCGCTGCTCAAGCGCGCGGGCGCCGACGTCGCCGTCAGCGCACGGCTGGCCGAGTAACTAGGAAGAGGCGGTCTCGCCGGGGCGGGGCTCGTCGACGCCGGATTCCGGCGTCCCGACGACGCTCGGCGCGAGCGGCTTGAGATAGAGGTACTCGTAGACGAGGCAGGCGACGAGGCCGCCGGCGATCGGGCCGACCCAGTAGATCCACCAGCCCGTCCACGTGTTGCCGGCGAGCTCGGGGCCGAATGCGCGCGCCGGGTTCATCGCCGCACCGGTGACCGGGCCGCCGACGAAGACGTCCATGGTGATCGTGAGGCCGATCGCGAGGCCGGCAATCGCCTTGAAGGCGCCCCGCACGTCGACGGCGGTCGCCCAGACGGCCCAGACGAGGAAGAAGGTCATGATCGCCTCGAGCAGGACCGCTTTCCCGTCTGCGATGTGCGGCGCAGGTGCGGCGAAGACCGCGACGGCGAGCTTCGTGAAGAGGTAGCGCAGGATGAACGCGGCCGCGACCGCCCCGAGAAGCTGGGCCGCCCAGTAGACGGCGGCAAGAGCGGGCGCAATCCGGCGCGTCGCGACGAAGCCCAGGGTGATCGCCGGATTGAAGTGGCCACCCGAGATGTGGCCGAGATTCGAGACCATGATCCCGATCGCGAGGCCGTTCGCCAGCGCGACCGCGACGATGTCCGAGTGGCTGATGATGCCGGCGCCGCCGCCGATGAAGATCAGCGTGAAGGTGCCGATGAACTCCGCGACGCTCCGGCGCAGGAGGCTCTCGTCCACGCGCGAAACGCTACGAGCAGCATCGGACGGAACCCCAGGTGGGGCCCCGATGCGTGACGATGGCCCGCGCTGGGTACACGCATCCCGTGGGCGGGGTCGAGCAACAGGGGAGCTTCGAGGTCGTGTGCCCGCATTGCCACAAGACGTTCGACGCGGAGCCGTTCGAAGGAGGCCGCGCAGCCCGCTACCAGGGCTTCAAGTGCCCGCACTGCAAGCTCTTCGTGCCGCTGCAGCGCGTGGCCGACGCCGGCCTCAGCCGGGACACCGACTCCTAGCTACGAGACGGCGTCGCGGAGCGCCTGCGCCTCGGGCAGGTGCTCGAGCTTCTTCAGCGTGTTGTTCTCGATCTGGCGGATCCGCTCGCGGGTCACGCCGAACGCGCGGCCGACCTCCTCGAGCGTCCGCGGCTCTCCGCCGAGCAGCCCGTAGCGGAGCTCGATCACCTCGCGCTCGCGCCGCGGGAGGGCGTTGAGCGCGTTGACGACGTCCTCGCGCCGGAGCAGCAGCTGGGCCGTGTCGAACGGCGACTCCGCCGCCTCGTCCTCGACGAAGTCCCCGAGTGACGAGTCCTCTTCCTCGCCGATCGGCTTCTCGAGCGAGATGGGAAGCTGCGACATGCGGAGGATCTCGCGCACCTCCTCGGTCGTGATCTCGAGCTCCTCGGCGATCTCCTCCGGGCTCGGCTCGCGCCCGAGCCGCTGCACGAGCTGGCGCTCGATGTGCACGACCTTGTTCAGCTTCTCGACCATGTGGACCGGGATCCGGATCGTGCGCGCCTTGTCGGCGATGGCACGCGTGACCGCCTGGCGGATCCACCACGTGGCGTAGGTCGAGAACTTGTAGCCCTTGCGGTAGTCGAACTTCTCCACCGCGCGGATCAGGCCCAGCGAGCCCTCCTGGATCAGGTCGAGGAACGAGAGCCCGCGGCCGAGATAGCCCTTCGCGATCGAGACGACGAGGCGGAGGTTTGCCTCGATCATGGCCGTCTTGGCGCGCATGTCGCCGCGCTCGATCCGCTTGGCGAGCGTCACCTCCTGGTCGGCCGTCAGGAGCTGCACCTTGCCGATCTCGCGCAGGTAGAGGCGGAGCGAGTCGAGCGAGGGCTCGACCGTGAGGTCGAGCTTCGGAACGGTGGCCGCCTTCTCGTCCTCGGGCGGCGGCTGCTCGTGCGGCGGCGCCTTGTGCTGCTCCCCTTCGACCAGGTCGACGCCGTGCTCGACGAGGTAGGTGTAGAAGTCCTCGACCTGCTCCTTCGTGAGATCGACTTCCTCGAGCCCGGTGACGATCTCGTCGTAGGAGAGAAAGCCTTTCTCCTTCCCGTCGGCGACGAGCTTGTGCAGCTCCTCGACGTCAGGAAGCGCGATGTCGACGGTGAGCACGTCCCGAACCTCCCCGGCCTAGTGGTTGCACGACGGCACTACTACAACCGAACCGCGTCCGGCTCCCCGCCGGTAACGCCCGGTCCTCCTCCCTCAAGCGCGAGGCGGATACTAGTCACGGTTTGGCAATTCGTAAAGAACTTGTCAACAGCTCGGCGCTCGGTGGTGAAAGCGCCCTCGAGGTGCGGCGATGGACTTCTAGCGCACGACGATCTCGCCGATCCGCTCGCCGCGGGTGTTGAGCAGCGGCCGCTCCGCGAGCTCGGGCACGTCGGCACCGAGCCGGCCGAGGAACGCCGCAAGCGCCGGTCCGTGCGTGCGGCTTGCGCCGTCCTCGGTCTTGAGAGCGAGGCCCAGACCGCCGGGGCCTGCCGCGCAGATGAGCCCCTCGGCGCCTCCCTTCGCGAGCCAGCCGGGCGCCGCGCGCATCAGCAGGTAGTCGGCGCCATCGGGGCCGCCGACGAGATCCGGGCGTGCTCGGATCGCGGCCGCGATCCGTGCGCCTCCCCGCAGCGACTCGAGGCGCGAGAACGCGCGCGCCATGCGCTCGAGCGTGAGGGCGAACGTGACGATGCCGCAGCCGTCGGTTCCGGTGGCCAGCTCGTCGGGCTCGACCTCGGCTGCTTCTATATGCGCGTCCCGGCAGGCGTGCTGGACAGGATGGTCCGGGAGTCGATAGCCCTGAGTCGGCCAGCCGTTGGCGCGGCAGAGGGCGAGCATCCCGGCGTGGTTGCCGGAGCAGTTGTTGTGGATCCGCTCCGGCGGCCGGCCCTCCTGTGGCCCGAGCTCGAGGTCGTCCTCCGTCGCGTCCGCGCGGGCGAGCAGTGCGCGCACGGCCGCGACCTGCTCTGGCGTGTCGTGGTGCGAAGCGCAGGCGATCGCGAGCTCGTCGTCCGGGAGGTCGTCGTGGACGCGCACGAGCGGAAGCGCCTGGAGCGGCTTCGACGAGGAGCGCATGAAGCACGTGAGCGAAGGGTCGCCGGCGGCCCCGATCACCTCTCGGCCACGGACTGCGACGGCGTCGACGCAATGCACTGCCTCGGCCAGCCCGTTCCGTCGCACCTCGACGAGGATTGGCTCGGCCACGCCGGGAGCCTATGGAGGCGGCGGTACCGTTCGCGGCAATGCCCGAGCTGCCCGAGATGGAGGCGTGGCGACGCCAGCTCGACGAGCCCGTTGCCGCGTTTCCCGTCGCGAAGGCCGGTCCCGCACACATCGCCACGCTGAAGACGTTCGACCCGCCGATCGCGGCGCTCGAGGGGCGACGACTGAGCGGAGCCGAGCGCCGCGGAAAGCGTCTCCTCTTCCCCACCGACGACGGCGAGCTCGTCCTGCTCGTGCACCTCATGACCGCGGGCCGACTCCGTTACGTCCCCGCAGGAAAGGCAGCGCCCAAGTCGCCCGCCTTCCGCCTCGAGTTCGAAGGTGGCGGCCAGCTCGTGCTCACGGAAGGAGGCAAGAAGAAGCGCGCAGGCGTCTGGCTGCTGACGCCCGAGGCGGCGGAAGCCGAGCTCGCGCACCTCGGCCCAGAGGCGCTCGGGCTCGGGCCGGAGCGGCTCGCCGAGATCGTCCACGGCGAGTCACGCCGCCTCCATGCGCTCCTCCGCGACCAGCGCCTGATCGCCGGGATCGGCCGCGCGTGGGCGAACGAGATCCTCCACACGGCGAAGCTGTCGCCGTACGCGCTCTCGGCCGACCTCGACGACGAGGAGATTGCACGCCTCGCCGCAGCGATCGACGACGAGCTCGAGCGAGGTCTCGAGCTGCGCGAGCGAGGCGCCTCCGACGAGAAGACCTACCGAGTCCATCGGCGCCTCGGGGAGCCGTGCCACGTCTGCGGCACGCCGCTCGCGCAGGTCGACTTCGAGGAGCACACGATCTACTACTGCCCGGAGTGCCAGACCGGCGGCCGCGTACTCAAGGACCGGAGGCTCTCGCGGCTGCTGCGGTGATCGCGACAGACGGCGTCGTGACGCTGCGGGCGCCACGGCCCGGCGACGCACAGGCGTTCGTAGAGGGACGAGACGGCGAGTTCTTCAAGTGGCTCGGCCCGGGATCCGACGCCCCCGCTCCCGTCGCGTGCGTCTGGGTCGACGATCAGCTGGTCGGCTGGGTGGACTACGACCTCGAGCACGACTGGCTCGAGCCCGGCGAGGTGAACATCGGCTACTACCTCTTCGCAGCGGCGCGCGGCAACGGCTACGCCTCGCGCGCTGTCGAGCTCCTGCTCCAACACCTCCAAAGAGACACAGAGCACGCCGTCGCGACCCTGCTGATTCATCCGGAGAACGTGCGATCGATCGCGCTGGCTCATCGCCTCGGATTCGTCCAGCGAGGCGAGGTCAAGGGAGAGCCGTTCTTCACTCGAGACGTTAGGCTCCGGCCCATGGCAACCGTCGCCGAGGTCATGACCACCAACGTCCTCACCGTCGATCCGACGGCCTCCATCGGCGAGGCCGCGGAGAAGATGATGGACGCGGGCGTCGGCGCCGTCGTCGTGATGGAGGACATGGTGCGGCTCACCGGCATCGTCACCGAGCGCGACATCCTCCGGGCCGTGGCGCAACGCGCGCGAGCCGCCGAGGCGCGGGTGCGGCAGTGGATGACCGAGAGCGTGATCACGATCGAGCCCGAGACGACGGTCGAGGACGCGGCGAAGATGATGTTCGAGAAGAACTTCCGCCACCTCCCCGTCTGCAAGGACGGCCGGCTGCTCGGGATCGTCAGCCTCCGCCGCCTGTCGCAGTACGAGTTCGAGCACTCGAAGGCTGCGAGCACGTAGTCAGCCGACCGGCTCTTTAGGGTCGGCGACGTGATCAGGCTGTTCCCGAACCGCGGCGGCTGGCTCGAGGTCGTGTGCGGACCGATGTTCAGCGGCAAGAGCGAGGAGCTCATCCGCCGCCTGCGGCGGGCGGAGATCGCCGGCCAGCGGGCACTGATCGTCAAGCCGCGGCTCGACGACCGCTACGACATCGCCCACGTCGTCAGCCACGCGGGAGCCCGGATGCGCGCCGTCGCCGTCGACGACCCGGCGGACATCCCCGGTCTCGTCGAGGGCTACGACGTCGTGGGGGTCGACGAGGTCCAGTTCTTCCAGCCGGAAATTGTGCTCGTCCTCGACGGCCTCGTCGAGCACGGGCTGCGCATCGTCGCGTGCGGGCTCGACCAGGACTTCCGCGGCTTCCCGTTCGGCGCGATGCCCGAGCTCCTCTGCCGCGCCGAGCTCGTCGACAAGCTCCAGGCGGTCTGCCACCGTTGCGGCGGCCCGGCCACGATGACTCAGCGGTTGGTCGACGGCTCGCCGGCCACGGCAGACGGGGCGACGATCGTCGTTGGCGCGCTCGAGCAGTACGAGGCGCGCTGCCGCAGCTGTCACGAGCTGGCGGCTCCTGTGCTCGCAGCGGTCTAGGCGAGCCGGATCGCCAGAGTCTCACCCTCGACCGAGAGCGAGCCGCCGAGGCGCGCGACGAGCCGCGCGGCGACCGCGGCGCCGAGGTCGCGCAGGTCTTCGCCGAGCACGACCGGCGCGGACGCCGCGGTTACCCGTGAAAGCCGGACATCGACGCCGTTGACCTCCACCTCGACGCCGTCGAGGCCGCCGTGGCGGAGCGCCGACTGGAACAGCGCCGCGAGCCCGCGCTCGAGGGCGTCCCCATCCGTCTCGATCGCCGCTCCCGAGCCCGACACCTGCACGCGATCCTCGCCGAGCCGGGCTGCCGCCGCCTGCGCAAGCTCGAGCGTGTCCGCCTCGCGCAGGGTCGGCTCGTAACGGCCCGACTCGATCCGGGACGCGAGGGAAAGCTCGTCGATCAGCTCCGCGAGCTGCGCCGACGCGGCTTCGATCATCTCGACATAGCGGTCGCCCGGAGGCTCGAGCCCGCCTCGCGCCAGCGTCGTCGCGAAGCCGTGCACCGTGGCTAGCGGCGTGCGCAGGTCGTGGCACGCGAGCGAGACCAGCCGTGCGAACGCGTCGTCGTCGCTCACGGGTCTAACCTAGCCGGATGGAGCGCACCGAGACGCCCGACCTGCAGGCGGCCGCGCCGGAGGTCGCACTCGGCCTCTCGAGCGTCGGCGTGACCGGCGTGCAGAAGGCCGTTCGGATCGGCCACGGCCGCGCCGAGAAGCTCATCGCCGCGACGATCGATTGCACCGTCGACCTGGACCCGCGCCGCAAGGGCGTCCACATGTCCCGCTTCCCCGAGCTGTTCGAGGAGGCCGTGGAGGGCGTCGTCGACGACGACGCGTTCCTCGTCGAGGACCTCGCCGAGCACGTCGCGCGACGCGTCGTCGACCGGCAGGAGGCGCTGCTCGCCGAGGTGCGGATCGTGGCGCGCTACCCGTACGAGCGGCGCACGCCCATCACGAAGCTGGCGACGCAGGAGATGGTCTCGCTGATCGGAATCGCCGCCGCCTCGCGCGAGCGGGTACGCCGCGTCGTCGGCGTCGAGGCGACCGGGATCAACGCGTGCCCGTGCGCGCAAGGGCTCGTGCGAGGGGCCGCCACCGACCGGCTGCTCGAGGCCGGCTTCGACGACGTCGACGTCGAGCGCATCCTCGAGCTCGTCCCGCTCGCCACGCACAACCAGCGCGGCCGCGGCACGCTTCTCGTCGGCACCGCCGAGCGGCTCAACGCGGAGCGGCTCGTCGAGATCGTGGAGGGCTCGATGAGCTCGCCGATCTACGAGCTCCTGAAGCGGCCCGACGAGCTGTTCGTCGTCGAGCACGCGCACCTCCAGCCCCGTTTCGTCGAGGACTCGGTACGCGTCGCCCTCAGGAACACCCTCGACGAGCTGCCACGGCTCGAGGACGGCGACTTCGTCCTCTCGCGCCAGGTCAACTTCGAGACGATCCACGCCCACGAGGTCGTTGCCGAGCGCCACGGGACCGCCGGGGAGCTGCGCGCCGAGCTGAAAGGTGCCGGACACGGCCCCGCCGGGCATACCGATCTCAGGGACTGGCTCAGGACGTAAATCGGGCCAAAAAAGCGCGCGTGCTCGGAGGCGCCGGCGGCCTTCGCGCCGTGAACGCCCGTCACCCTGACCGCCCACAGATCCGGGGATCTAAGAAGGAGGGCTCGGGGGCGGAACCGCGTCGGACGCGGTCCGCCGCCGCAGCTCGAAGCGGTGCTCCTGCCCCCGCGCGAGGCGCGCGATGTTCGCGCGGTGGAGGAACGCGACGCCCACGCCTGCCGCCGCGCCGAACGCGATCACCGGCCACGGGTAGCCGAACAGCCACGCCCAGAGTGCGAGCGACGACGCGGCCGTGATCGAGGCGACGGATGCGTAGCGCGTCAGGCCGAAGACGAGGAGCCAAACGCCGGCACCGGCCGCCCCCACGAGCGGCGCGACGCCGAGGAAGGCGCCGCCGGCCGTCGCCACCATCTTCCCGCCCTTCTGGAAGCCGAGGAAGATCGGGCGCCAGTGCCCGAGCATCGCGGCCGCGCCCGCGAGCACCCCGGTGCCGTGGCCGACCACCATCGTCGCGGCGAACGCCGGCACGAACCCCTTCGCCGTGTCGAGGATGACCGCCGGCAGCCCGAGCCGCGGCCCGTAGACCCGCCACACGTTCGACGCGCCGACGTTGCCGCTGCCCTTCGTCCGGATGTCCTCGCCGCGGAAGATCCGCACGAGCCAGTAGCCCCACGTCAGCGAGCCGGACAGGTACCCGGCGACGACGAACGCGGCGGTGACCACGCGATCGGCTCCCTACGTCGGGATGCCGTACTGCTCGACCCAGCCGTTCACGACGTCCCAGTCGAGGTTGGCGAAGAACGCCTCGATGTAGGAGGCGCGGTCGGTCTGGTAGTCGAGGAAGTACGCGTGCTCGTAGACGTCGAGCGCGACGAGAGGCGTCGCGTTCCAGACCGGGAACGTGTTCTGCGCATCGCCGACGTAGTTGAAGAGCCGGCCCTCGTCCCAGTCGAACGCCGTCCACGCCCAGCCGCGCCCGGCCATGCCGGTCGCCTTGAGGTCGGCGCGCCACGCGTCGGCCGAGCCGAAGTTGCGCGCGACGAGGTCGCCGAACGCGCCGTCCGGCGCTCCACCGCCGCCGCCGAGGTGGCCGAAGTAGAGCTCGTGGTTCTTGATCCCGCCGACGGCGAACGAGAGGTCCACTTTCAGCGCCCGAAACTCTGAGAAAACCTGATTAGCAGCGGAAAGATCGACGTCGGCGAGCTTCCCGAGGATCTCGTTCCGCTTCCCGACGTATCCCTCGTACAGCTTGTAATGGGCCTCCACCGAGGCGCGGGAGATCCCGTCCAGCTCCAGCACTTCCGTGCGTAGCGGCCGCGGCGCGATCTCTTCGAACCTGTACACGAGCGTGGACACGACCGCGGAGCATATCCTCCGTCGCGGAAACGGGAGGAGCTGAAAGGAGCCGACGAGATGGCCTTCGTACTACCTGACCTGCCCTATGCGTACGACGCGCTCGAGCCGCATATCGATGCGGAGACGATGCGCATCCACCACGACCTCCACCACGGTGCCTACGTCACGAACGCGAACGCCGCGCTCGAGGGGACCGAGTGGGCGGACGCCTCGATCGAGACCGTGCTGTCGAGCGTCGACGCGATGCCCGAGGACAAGCGGACGGCGGTACGGAACAACGCCGGCGGCCATGCCAACCACTCGATGTTCTGGCAGATCATGGGACCGGACGGCGGCGGCGAGCCCGGCGGCGCCCTCCGCTCCGCGATCGAGGACACGTTCGGCTCGTTCGACGAACTGAAGACCTCGATCAACGACGGCGGCGTGAAGCGGTTCGGCAGCGGCTGGACGTGGCTCGTCTGGGACGGCACAGGCCTCTCCCTCTACTCCACGGCCAACCAGGACTCGCCGATCATGCAGAGCGACTTCCCGATTCTGGGAATAGACGTCTGGGAGCACGCGTACTACCTCAAGTACCAGAACAAGCGGCCCGCCTACCTCGAGGCGTGGTGGAACGTGGTCAACTGGCCCGAGGTGGAACGGCGGTTCGCGGAGGCGCAGAACTAGGACGAGGTTGCGCAACGGCAGGACCGGTGCTGCAATCCGAGACGGGACGCGATGCGTAAGAACGGTCCTGACATGGAGATTGCCCTTGACGTGCCTCGCCTGCGCGCCGTTCCCTCGAATCCCGCGCCTCCGGCGCCTGTACCCGACCCCTCCGACGCGGAGTTGCTCGCGCGCGTGGCCGAGCGCGACCAGGCTGCGTTCGAGATGCTCTACGGGCGGTACGTGCGGCCGGTCTTCGGCCTCGCCCTACGGCGCCTGGGCGACCGCGGCCATGCGGAGGACGCGGTCCAGGAGGCCTTTGCCGCCGTCTGGCGCTCGGCCTCGACGTACCGGCCGGAGCGCGGTGCGGCCGGCGGCTGGCTGTACACGGTCGCTCGCAACGCGATCGTCGACCGGTTGCGCCGCAACGGGCCTGCGGCGGGCGCCGAACTTCCCGAGCTCGCCTCCTCCGAGGCGGGACCGGCCCAGCAGGCGGAGGAGTCGGACACGGCCTGGCACGTGCACCGCGCCCTCGAGGAGCTCCAGCCTCGGGAGCGCGAGGTGATCGAGCTCGCCTACTGGAGCGGGTTGTCGCAGAGCGAGGTGGCCGACTATCTCGGCCTCCCGCTCGGGACCGTGAAGACCCGGACGCGTAGCGGCCTGGCCAAGCTGGCGTCGGTCCTGGAAGGAGAGTTGCTGTGAACCGCGAGCCGAGCTTCGACGAGCTGGTGGGCGGCGAGACGAGCGGCGAGGAGCGCGAGCAGCTGCGTCGCGTGCACGAGTTGCTGCTCGAGGCAGGCCCGCCGCCGGAGTTGACGGCGAAGCTGCGGAAGGCGCCGGGGTCCGAACCAGGCGTGGCGCGCATGCAGCGGCGACGGGTCGTGAAGCGGCGCGGGTTGCTCCTGCTCGCGGCGGCACTGTCGATCGTGGTCGTCTTCGCGGCCGGCTACGCCGTCTCGAACAGCCGGCACGCAGGAACCAGCAGCGCGATCGGCGTCACCAAGACCCTCCAACTCACCGGGACGCGGCAGGCGCCGCACGCGCACGCGACGCTTGCGGTCCTCAAGCCGCAGGCCGGGAACTGGCCCATGACGCTGAACGTCACCGGCCTGCCGACGCTGCCGCCGCACGCCTACTACTACGTCTACCTCGTGCGCGACGGCAAGCCGTGGGCCCCGTGCGGAGCGTTTCGCGTCGCGAGCTCCTCCCAGGCCCTGACCCTGACGCTCAACGCGCCGTACAAGCTCCGCAAGAGCGACACCTGGGTCGTGACGCGCCCAACGCACCGTGGCGAGCCGGGCACCACGGTGATGCGGCCCGTTTCCGCCTAGTCTTCAACTCCATCCGGCTCGAGCCGTAGCCTCACCACCCCTTGGCTGCAGTGACCGAACAATCGGCGATCCCGGGCGACCACCGCCCCGTCCTCGACCACGGATTCGTCCGGCTGGACGCCTGCATGGCGGACGACCTCTCGGTCGTCAACGCGGCGCGCGTCTCGTTCGCCCGCCACAAGGAGGCGATGGACGCCTCGGACGAGGGGCTGATCCGCTTCCTCATGCGCGAGAGACACGGCACCCCGTTCGAGCACAACTCGTTCCGCTTCCACATCCGCTGCCCGATCTTCGTCGCGCGGGAGTGGTTCCGGCACCGCATCGGCTCGTTCAACGAGTTCTCGATGCGGTACGCGAAGGCCACCGACGACTTCTACGTCCCTGCGCCGGAGGACGTGCGCACGCAGGTCGGCAAGCCCGGCGCCTACACCTTCGAGACTGTCGAGCCGGAGCTCGCCGAGTCGACCCGCGAGACGTTCGAGGCCGTCTACCGCACCGCCTACGCGGCCTACGAGGAGCTCGTCGAGGCCGGCGTCGCGCGGGAGGTCGCGCGCTGCGTGCTGCCGGTCGGCGCGTACACGGAGTTCTTCTGGACGGTGAACGCGCGGGCGCTAATGAACTTCGTCTCCCTGCGCGCCGCGGAGACCGCGCAGCGCGAGATCCGGCGCTATGCAGAGGCGGTCGAGTCGTTCCTCGCGGAGAGGATGCCCGTGACCTACGAGGCATTCGTCGCGAACGACCGCACGGCGCCGTAGACGTCCGCGTCGGCACCTCGGGCTGGTCGTACCCGACCTGGCGGCCCGGCTTCTATCCGCCCGGGCTCGATCCGTCCGGGTTTCTCGCCTTCTACGCCGAGCGCTTCTCGACGGTCGAGCTGAACACGACCGGCTACCGGCTGCCCGCGGAGGAGCAGTTCCGGCGCTGGGCCGAGCAGGTGCCGGACGGATTCGAGTTCGCGCCGAAGCTCCCCGGCGACCGGCGCGGCGGGTACGACGAGTTCGAGGCGCGCGTGCGCCGGCTCGGAGACCGCCTGGGGCCGATCCGGATCTCGCTGAAGAAGGCACGGGACGAGGGAGCGCTCGAGCTCCTGCTCGGCTCGCTCGATCCGTCGCTGCGGCTCGCCTTCGACCTGGAGCACCCGTCCTGGGACGGCATCGAGGCGCGGCTCGCCGAGGCGGGCGCGGTCCGCGTGGACGACGTCGAGCATCCGGCGCCGTTCCGCTACCTGCGCCGCCGCGAAGCGCCCGACGCCGCGTTTGCGGCCATGGTGGCCGCGCTACGCGAGCCGGTGTACGTCTACTTCCGCCACGAGGACGAGCCGACCGCGCCGGCCTACGCTGCGCAGCTTCTCGAGCTGGTCTAGGAGGAGGCGGCCCGCAGCGCAGCGGCGCGCATCTGCGCTACCTGAGCAGGCGTGCTCGCGCCGTGCGACCACGTGGGCCAGGAGTACGGCGTCGATGTCTTGAGCTGGCAACCGATCGTGCAGCCGAGCTTGGCGCCTGCAGACGTGGTCGAGAAGAGGGCGGAAAGAAGGCGGCGCACCGCGGCATCGCCGTGCTTCTTGCGGACGACGTTCAGGACCTCCCAGTCCTCGATCCCCTCGCGCAGCACCTCGAGCCTCGCGCTCGGGATCGGCTGGTCCCTGCCCGGATAGATGAGGGCGAAGGAGCCCCTCTCCTTGTCGTTCGAGACGAGCGGGTTGCCCTTGGTCGGGTAGGTCGTCGTGCCCTGACCGTAGAGGAGACCGGTGAGCCCCTCGAGCGCCTCCCAGTCGACGAAAAGCCGCGGATCGGAGAGAGGCTCCGCCGCGGTGAAGCCCGGGGTCGAGTGGGAGGCGGCGTCGTACGTGTAGGCCCAGACTTGCTTGCCGCGGCGCCGCGCCGCGTTGATCAGGCGCAGGTTCTGCGTCGCGTGCGAGCCCCCGCGCCGCGACTGTGACGGGTTTGTGTACTGGCCGTAGTAGCGGCTGGCCAGAACCACCCACGCGTCGACATCGTCCTTGCCGCCGTTCCAGAGGAAGCGGTTCTCGGCGGTCGGCCGCCCGGTGACGATCACGTTGCTGCCGGCGAAGCATGCGTGCGCCTCCTTGGCCTGCCGAGCGACGATCCGGTAGCGCGTCAGCCCGGGCTCGTCCATCCCCCACACGTACGGATAGGAGGCGAGCCAGCCGTGCTTCTGCCAGAAGTTGCGCACCGAGCGGAGGTAGCCGCACCACCGCTGGGGCTTGAACGGCGACATGTTGCCGACGTAGGTGCTCGGACTCCAGCGGTTGTTCGAGACCGGGATCCACATCGAGGCGAACTGCCGCGGCTCGCCGGCGGCCGTGACCATCTGCGACGACTTGTCCAGCCACCATTGGCGCGCCCTCGTATAGCCGGAGGCATCGCGTGGATTGCCGTAACCCCAGTTGTTCGGAGACAGCCGGTAGGAGGCGAAGAAGCGGAAGAGCTCCGCAAGCGAGTCCTGCGGCGAGACGCCGTAAAGCTGGCTCACCTTCGCGCCGTAGGACTGCGGGGAGAAGTTGAAGGCCGTGAGCAAGCTTCCGGACACCTGGTTCTGCAGGGGCAGCGTGACGGGGGCGACGGTGACGGCGATGGGGACGGTGGTCACGGTGCCGTCGGCGACGACGTCGACCGAGGCCGTGTAGGTGCCCGCGGGGGTCGCGTAGGGGACGGTCACCTGGAGCCAGAGCGGCTGATTCGTATGCTCGGTCGCGCGCGTGGAGCCGTCCCAGGGCATGAGCGCGTCGGGCACCGCTTTCCCGGCCACCGAGACGAAGTGGGCAAAGAAGAACCTCAGCTGAATCCGCGCGTCGATGGACGCCAGCCGGATCGCGACCCGCTGCGCCCCGCGAACGAGAATCGTCGAGTCGTCGACGCCGCCGATCGGCATCGCGAGCGAGACGGAGGTGGAAGCGTGGCTCGGGGCCGCCGAGGAGGCTTCGAAGGTCGTCCCCGACGGATAGACGCCGACCGTCGCCTGCGTCGAGCGCGCAACACCGGACCCGGCGCCGAGCGCGCCGAGGCCAACGACCGCGATCACCGCAACAACGAGCCGCACGATCCCTTTCATCGGCTCGCGATTAGTAGCAGCTCTTCCCTCAATAGAGGGAGGCCGCGCCGAGGTGCCGCTCGTACGCGCGTGTCGCGACGATGTCGGCCAGCTCGGAGACGGCGTGCCGCACCTCGTCCTCCGTGTTGAAGAAGTGCGGGCCGAGCCTGACTCCCCCAACGGGGTCAGGGCGGAAGTCACAGATGATCCCGCGCTCGCCGAGCTCGCGGTGGCAGGCTGCGTGGTCGGGCGTCGAGACGGTGACGGTGCCGCCCCGCCGTTCCGGCTCGCGCGGCGAGACGACCTCGAGCCCAGCCTGGTCGGCGAGCTCGATCAGGAGCTGCGTCAGCGCGAGCGAGCGTTCGCGGATCGGCTGCACGCCGACCTCCTCGATCACGTCATAGCCGGCGGTCGCCGCATAGAGCGCCGGGACATTCGGCGTCCCCGTGAGAAAGCGGCCCGCCCCGGCGGCGTACTCGAGCTCCGGCTCGAAGGCGAACGGCCGCGCGTGGGCCTGCCAGCCGACCAGCGTTGGCTCGAGCCGGTCCGAGAGGTCCGGCCGCACGTAGAGCCAGCCGGCGCCGGGCCCGCCGCAGAGCCACTTGACGCTGCCGCCGGCGGCGAAGTCGACGCCAAGCTCGGTCAGGTCGAACGGGACGACGCCCGCCGACTGGTAGCAGTCGAGCACCACGTGCGCACCGACCTCGTGCGCGCGGCGGACGATCGGCTCGACATCCTGAATCTCGCCGTTCTTGAACAGGACGTGGCTGATCGGGACGAGCAGGGTGCGCTCGTCGAGCGCGTCGGCGATCGCGGCACCGTCCGCGACCGCAACGACCTCAAGCCCCGGCTGCGCCTGGTAGAGGTAGCGCACCGAGGGGAAGTTCGCCTCCTCGTAGACGATCCGGTTCCGCTCGCCCGGGCTCGGAAAGCACGAGAGGACGATCGCCTCGGCGACGGTCACGTTCTGGTGCATCACGATCGAGCCGGGAGGCGCGCCGAGGATCCGGCCGAGCTGGTCGCCGACGGTGATCGGCATCTCCCACCACCCCTCGGCCCATGCCCGGATCCCGCGCTCGCGCCAGGTGCGCGCGTACTCGCGGAGGTTGTCCTCGGCCGCTGCGGGCATGGCAGCGAGCGAGTGGTTGATCAGGTACGTGCAGGTGGAGAGGATCGGGAAGCGGCTGCGGTACTCGTCGGCGTCGATCATCCTCGCGAGGCCAGAGCTTCGTCCTCGGCCGCGTAGTCCAGCATCCCTTCGAGATAGGTCCCGTCCCAGCTGCGTCCGCCTTCGAGCTCAGCGACGAGCCAGGCGCACGTCTCGGGTACCGCCTCGGGGTAGGTCGTCACGGGCCGGTAGCCGAGCTGCTCCTCCGCCGCCGCCATGGAGACAACCAACGGTCTAGGCACCGCCCACGGGTTGTCGAGCCCGGGCCGCTCCTCGGAGTCCTCAGGGAACAGCACCGGCTCGAACTCGTGGTCGAGCGCGTCTCCGATCGCGCGGCAGATCTCGAGGGTCGTCGGCGGCTCCGGGTCGCCGGCGTTGAGCGGCCGGTTCCCCGGCTGCGCGGCGGCGAGCCGGATCAGCTCCGCGAGATTCGCGACCGAGGTCGTGTGAAAGCGGCTCTCGCCGTTCAAGGCGAGCGCGACGCGGCGACGGCCGTCGACCGCGCGCTTGACGAAGAAGAGCTCCCGCGGCAGCTTCGCGCCAGGCCCGTGGATCGCGCACGCGCGGACGAGGGTCGAGGGCAACGGTCCTTCGAGCAGCGTCTGCTCGAGCTCGGCCTTCTGCGTGGAGTACGTCGCGTCGCCGGGTTCGGCCGTCCGCTGGGTCTCCGGGATCGGAACGGGGAGCTGCGGCATCTCGCCCTCCCCGTCGAGCGCGCGGCCCTCGTCGTCGGCATAGACGGAAGCGCTCGAGATGACGACGAGCGAGCCGACGAGCCCAGCGAGGCCGTTGAGCTGCTCGCCGTGCTCGCGGTTGAACGCGACGGTGTCGAGGACGACGTCCGCACCGTCGCCGAGCACCGCCCGAAGCTGCGCGTCGTCCGCACGGTCGGCGACGGCCGCCTCGACCCCGAGCTCGGCGAGCCCGTCGGGCAGCGTGCCGGAACGCGAGACGGCCACGACGTCCCAGCCGTCCGCCGCCAGAGCGCGCGCCGCGGCGCGGCCGATCTGGCCTGTGCCGCCGATGAGAACCGCCCGTGCCACTAACGCGCAACCCTATGCCGTGCGGCGAAGGCGGCGACGACGGCCGCGGCGAGGACGATCCCGGCTGCGATCTGCAGTGCGAGGTGGACGCCGTGACCCGCAGAGTTCTCGGCGGCCACAAGCACCTTGGCGACGATCTTCCCGTGCCCTCTCACCGCCGGGCTGTTCTCGACGTCGGTGATGTTGCCACCGGTCGTTACGAACCGGACCACGATCTCCCGGAACTGGACCGGAATGCCGAGCTTCACGAGCTTCTCGGTCAGGCCGCTCGTGAGCTGGGCGTTGACGACGGCGCCGAGGACGGCGACCCCGAAGACGCCGCCGAGCTCGCGACTCGTGTTCACGGTCGAGGCGGCCATGCCCGACTGCTCTGGCGGGACAAGCGTGAGCACCGACTGAGTCATCGTGACGAGGGCGATCCCGAACCCGAGCCCCGCGATCGCAAGCGGCCAGGTGAGAGCGGACACGCTCGTCGTCGCGGTGAGCTGCCGGTCGACGAGCAGGAGGCCGACGCCGGCGAGCAGGCAGCCGAGCACCATCGGCAGTCGCGGGCCGACGCGCGCCGTCCAGAAGCCGGCAAGCGGCCCGGACACGATCATCGCCACGGCGAGCGACGTGAACACGAGCGCGATCTGGTAGCCGGAGAAGTTCGTGATCAGCTGCAGGTAGAGCGCGGTGAAGAAGAAGACTGAGAAGACCGAGAGGTTGGTGGCGAAGGCGACGACGTTCGCCGCGGTAAACGTCGGGTTGCGGAGGAACTCGATCTTCAGCACCGGGTCGGGCGACCTCCGCTCGATCTCCACGAATGCCACGGTGAGAAGGGCGGCGAGCACGAAGAGGCCGTCGATCCACCACGTCCCGTAGCCGCGGTTCTCGCCGCCGATGACGGCGAAGGTCGCGGCGACGATCGCCGCGGCGCCCGTGGCCAGGCCGGGCACGTCGAGCCGTCGCCCTACCGGGTCCCTGCTCTCGGTGAGCGTCACCGCTGCCACGGCGAGCGCGAGCGCACCGAAGCCGAGGCTGAACCAGAAGATGCTCTGCCAGCCGGCGCCCTCGACAAGCACGCCGCCGATCACCGGGCCAAGCGAGAGCGCGAGTCCCGAGACGGCAGCCCAGACACCGAGTGCGAGCGCCCGCTCCCGCCGCTCCGGATAGATGTGGCGGATCAGCGAGAGCGTGCCCGGCTCCGAGCCCGCCGCACCGACTCCCATCACGATCCGGCCGGCGATGAGGACGCCCGACGTGGTGGCGAGCGCGGCCACGATCGAGCCGGCGCAGAAGATCGCGACGCCCGCAAGCATCACCTTCTTCCGCCCGAACAGGTCGCCGAGCGTCCCGCCCGTGAGCATGAGCGCGGCGAACGCGAGCAGGTAGCCGTCGATGATCCACTGCAGGCCGCTGACGCTGACGCTGAGCGACGACTGGATGTCCGCGAGCGCGACGCTGACGATCGTGTTGTCGAGAAAGGTGATGAAGAGGATCGCGCAGACGGCCGCGAGAGCCGCTCCGCGGGCGTGACCTTGCCGCAACGCGGCGATCGCGCTCATCAGGAGAAGTTACGACTTCTTGTAGAGGCAGACGACCGGGGTTGTGCCGCCGAGCGCGACCAGCTTGCACAGGCTGGCGCTGCCGACCTTCCAGTGGCCGTTCTCCAGCACCGCGGTGCCCTTCTGCGTCGGGAGAGCCGTCCCCCCGAGCTTCACGGTGTAGACGACTCCGGCGGTGCCCGTGCCGCCTTGAAGCGCTATGGAGCCAACCTTGTCGACCTTCACGCTGACGTTCTTCGCGAGCGGGTTATTCGCGAAGCTCGCGACCACCGCCTTGAACTTCGGGCCGTTCTGCAGCACGGCGACGCGGTCGGGGATCGAGGTCTTGCCGGAGAAGAACGTCTCGTATGCGCTCCTGATCTGAGCGGAGGCCAGGACCGGGCCTCCTTCCGTCGCCTTCTGTTTCGTGTCGCCGCACGCCGCGAGCATCCCGGCTGCCAGCACGGAAACCACAACGACGGCGATCGGCCGCATCTCTAGACCTCCTGCAGCGAGCGCGCTCCCGGGCCGACGTAACGTGCCGAAGGCCGGAACAGCCGTCCTGTGCGCTTCTGCTCGAGGATGTGCGCCGACCAGCCGGCGACGCGCGAGCACGCGAACATCGCGGGCGCGAGCGGCGGCGGAACCTCGGCAACGTCGAGGACGAGCGCGGAGTAGTACTCGACGTTGGTCCGAAGCGGGCGGTCCGGCTTGCGCCGCTCGAGCTCCGCGAGCGCCGCCTCCTCGAGCTTCTCGGCGATCTGGATCTGCGGTGAGCCGAGCTCGCGCGCGGTTTGCTTGAGAATCCGGGAGCGAGGGTCCTCGGCGCGGTAGACGCGGTGGCCGAAGCCCATAATCCGCTTGCCGGAGTCGAGTGTGTCCCGCACCCACGTCTCTGGATCGCCCATCGCGTCGACCTCGTCCAGCATCGGCTTCACGTAGGCGGGCGCACCGCCGTGGAGCGGGCCGGAGAGCGCGCCGACGGCAGCCGACAGGGCGGCGCCGCAGTCGGCGCCGGTCGAGGCGACGACCCGCGCCGTGAAGGTCGACGCGTTCAGACCGTGCTCGGCCGTGCAGATCCAGTAGGTGTCGATCGCCTTGACCGCCTTGGGATCGGCCTCTCCACGCCACTGGAGCAGGAATCGTTCCGCCGCGGTCTGCCCCTGCTCGACGGTCTCGGCAGGAACCTCGTCCTCGTGGCCGTCGGCCAGCCGGGCCGAGCGGGCGACGATCGACATCATCTGGCCGGAGATCCGCCCGAGGTCCTCGCGCGCCTGCTCGTCGGAGATCTCGTTCAGCTTGCCGAGCCCCCAGAGTCCGGAGAGACGCGCCGTCTGCGCCTGCAGGTCGGCCGGTGCATGGCCGGTGATGCCCACCGGATCGAAGGGCTCGGGAAGAGGCATGCGCGACTCGATGTCGTCGTCCACGAGCAGGCCCCACACGTTCTCGTACGGGTACTTGCCGATCAGCGGCTCGACGTCGACGCCGCGGTAGCGGAGCGTTCCCCCCTCGCGGTCGGGCTCCATGATCTCGGTCTCGACCGCGACGATGCCCTCGAGACCGGGCTTGAAGTCGTTGCTGCTCATACGTTGATCTCCTCCAGCTCGATCTCGAGGCCGGCGCCGCGTTCGCGTGCGGCGCGAAGCACGAGCGCCGCGGCGGCAAGGTCCTGGACGGCGACGCCGACCGATTTGTACAGGGTGATCTGATCCTCCGAGGTTCGGCCGGGGGCAGTGCCGGCGATGATCTCGCCGAGCTCCACCACGCCCTCCCGGCCGCGGGGGTCGAGCTCCGGAGCGCCGGCGGGAAGCGGCGCGAAGGCCGAGTCGCGCTGCTCCACCGCGACGACGTCCGCGCGCTCCACGATCGCCGGGTCCAGCTCCGAGCCGCCGGCCCCGTACCCGACGGAGCTGACGTGCGTCCCCGGGCTCAGCCACTCGTACCGGACCACAGGCTCGGCGGACGCTGTCGTCGCGTGGACGACGTCGGCGCCGCGAACGGCCTCCTCGAACTCGCCGCGGCCTGCGATTCGCACCTCCGCGAAGTCGTGGACGCGCGGGAACATCTCCTGCGCCGAGCGGGACTGGACGCCGGTGCCGAGGATCGCGAGCACGCGCGCGTCCGGGCGCGCCAGCAGGCGCGTCGCCAGCGCCGCCGCGGCGGCCGTGCGCACCGCGGTGATGTACGTCCCGTCCATGAGCGCCTCCGGCGTCCCTGTCTCGGGATCGAACAGGGCGATTAGTGCCTGGTGCGTGGGCCGGTCGCGATTGCCCGGGAAGAGCGTCACGAGCTTGCAGCCGAGGCCGCTCGTGGCGGCGTAGGCCGGCATCGCTCCGAGGATCCCGGTCTCGCCGGCGAACGCGCCCATGCGCGGAACGAGCGACGCCTGTCCGCCCGAGAGCTCCGCGTGCGCGACGGCGAGGGCGTCGGGGAGCGCGTCGAGATCGAGCAGCTCCTCCACCTCGTTGCGGGTGAGGACGAGCATTGTCAGCGGTGACGGTACTCCGCGGCGTCCTCCCGGGCGCTCAAGACACCGTGCGGCGCCTCTCGCACGAGCACGTCGAACTCGCCTGCCGCGCCGACGATGCCGAAGCCGTGCGCCTGGGCGACGCGGCGCGAGCGCTCGTTCCAGCGGAGGATCGACATCCGCAGCCGCGCATCCGGGTCGCGAGCGACGACGTACGCGAGGATCGCACCGACGAATTCACGCCCGTGGCCCTGTCCGGTCAGGTCGGGCCGCATTCCGTAGCCGACGTCAACCGTCCCGGCTTCCTCGTCGACGCCCGGCACGCGTGCCTCCGCCCCGACGCACGCGTAGCCGACGAGGCTGCCGGCGTCGTCCTCGACCGCGAAGAAGCCGTGCTCAGGCCTCAGCGGGCCCTCGGCGTCGTAGGTCGCGTACGGCCCGGAGTAGCGCCAGCCAAGAGGCCGCTCGGCCTCGTCGACGGTCAGCTCCCGCGCCCGCACGGGCGTCAGCCGAGCAGCGTCAGCGACCAGTCGGGACGGTGCTGCGCATCGAGCGAGAAGAGCAGGATCCGCTGCCACTGGCCGAGGAGGAGCTCGCCGTCCGTGAACGGGATCTGCTCGCAGCGCGGCCCGAGCAGGAAGGCGAGGAGGCGCTCGCGCGAGCGCAGCGTCGCGGGCACCACGCGCTCGAGCAGCGACTCGAGATCCTCGAAGAAGCCCGTCTCCCGCTCCTGCACCCGCACGAGCGAGAGCTCGCTCGCCGTATGGAGGTACGCGATGCCGGACGCGACCTCCGCGGCCGCGACCTCACGCGAGACGTCGTTGGTGATGTCCATCACCGACAGCGAAGGCAGCGCCGCCGCGATGGAGTAGGGGACCTCGACGCTGGTCATGCCTGCGCGACCTCCTTCGGCAGCCTGAAGTGGACGTCTTCCTTCGCGACCTCGATCTCCTCGGGCAGGTCGTAGCCCGCCTGGGCGAGCCGCGCCGCCGTCGCCCTCACCAGCTCCTCGGGCGTCGAGGCGCCTGCGGTGAGGCCGATCGTCTCGTGCCCGTTCAGCAGCTCCTCGTCGAGCCCGCTCTCGCCGTCGACGAGCGTCGCCTGCGCGCCGGCGGCCTGTGCGACCTCGACGAGCCGCTGCGCGTTCGAGCTCGTCTCCGAGCCGATCACGAGGACGAGCGTGGCGCCCTGGGCAACCATCGCCTTCACGGCGTCCTGGCGGTTCTGCGTCGCGTAACAGATGTCGTCGGCGTGCGGCCTTCGCAGCGTCCCGAGGTGGTCCTCGAGCGCGTCCACGATCGGGGCGACGTCGTCGAGGGAGAGCGTCGTCTGGGTGATCACCGCGACCGGCTTGTCGGTCTGGAGGTCACGCGCCTGCTCCGGGGACTCGATCACCACCGTCGAGTCCGGGCGCTCGCCGAGCGTCCCGATCACCTCGACGTGGTTCTCGTGACCGACGAGAGCGACGAGGTGGCCGCTGTCGGCGTAGCGCCGAGCCTCGGCGTGCACCTTGTTCACGAGCGGGCACGTCGCGTCGACGACCCGCAGGCCGCGCCGCTGCGCGTTCTCCTTCACAGCCGGCGAAACGCCGTGTGCGGAGAGGACGCAGATCTCACCCTCCGGGATCTCCGCCTCGTCCTCGACGAACACGGCGCCGAGCTGCTCGAGCCGGCGCACGACGTGCTCGTTGTGGACGATCTGGTGGCGGACGTAAACCGGCGGGCCGTACTGCTCGAGCAGCCGCTCGACGATCTCGATTGCCCGGTCCACACCCGCACAGAAGGAGCGCGGAGCGGCGAGGAGGACGCGACCGCGGCTCATGAGGTCGCCACCGCTTCCTCGAGCGCGTGCAGCGCATGAACCGCGTCGCGCATCGAGCGCACCGCGTTGCCCCGGCGGGTCGCGACCCAGCGAATCAGCCCGACGACGTTCGTGCGGCCGTCTACATGCACCGTGCGGTCCACACCCTCGACGGCGCTGCCGGAATCGTCGGAGATTGCGCGGATCACCCCCGCGAGCCGGCCGCTGCGCGCCAGGACGCCGCTTTCCATGTCGACGGCGTCGGCGCCGCTCGCCTCGCGCAGCCGCGCGCGCGCGACGGGGTCGTGCACGAGGACGTCACCGCCGAGGACGACGCCGTCGCGGGCGCCGAGCACGCCGAGTCCGGGCCCTTCCCAGAGCGTCGCGCCGGTCTCGTCGACCACGCGTGTCGCGTCGAGCACGTCGCCGATCCGCAGCCCGGCGAGCGATCCGGCGAGGCCGAAGGAGACGAGACGCCCCTCGGGGACGCCGTTGGCCACGCAGACGCCCACGCGGACCGCGTCGAGACCGAGCCGCCGCGCGACCCGCTCCTCGGCGCTCGTCGCGCAAGCGAATGTCAACCCGTCAGCGTCCAAGCGAGGCTCCTAACTGTCTCCTTCAAGCTGCTCGACGCCTCGTACGCCGCCGAGGGCTCGAAGCCGCAGTGGATGCCACAGTGCTCGCACCGCGGGTCGTTGCCGGGGCCGTACGCCTCCCACTCCATCCCCTCGAGCAGCGCCTCGTAGGTCGGGAAGATGCCGTCGGTGAGGAGGTAGCACGGGCCCTTCCAGCCGTACGGGTTGCGGGTGATCGAGCCCCACGGCGCGCACGTCAGGTCGCGCTTGCCGGTGAGGAAGTCCTGGTAGATCGGCGATGCGATCCAGCGGTAGCCGTGCTCGCGCGTCGCCTGCCGGATAACGCGGAACTTCTCCTCGTGCTCGTCACGGGTCATGGTCAGCGCGGGGTCGATCTGGGAGTACTGGTACCCGGGGGCGATCATCATCCCGTCGATCCCGACGTCGTCGGTGAGGTAGCGCATCATCTCGACGACGTCGCCGACCTCGGTCTCCTTGAAGATCGTCGTGTTCGTCGTGACGCGGAAGCCGCAGGCGCGTGCCGTCTTGATCGCGTCGATCGCGATGTCCCAGAGGCCGGGGTAGTCGCAGACGTAGTCGTGGATCTCGCGCATCCCGTCGAGGTGGATGACGAAGCTGAGCCGGTTGGACGGCTCGAACCAGTCGAGGCACTGCTCGAGCCTCAGCGCGTTCGTGCAGAGCTCGATCGTCTTGCCGAGCTCGAGCACCTGCGGCACGACCTCGTCGATCCCCTTGTAGACGAGCGGCTCGCCGCCGCAGATCGAGACGACCGGAGCCGGGCACTGGACGGCGGCGTCGACGCACTCCTCGACCGATAGCCGGGCCCGGTTCGACTCGTACTCGCGGATCTTCCCGCAGCCGATGCAGGCGATGTTGCACGCCAGGGTTGGCTCGAGCATCAGGACGAGCGGGTAGCGCTCGCCTTTCCGCTGCTGCGCGGCGACGTACTTGCCGATCGAGACCGTCGATGCGAGCGGGAACTTCATCCAGCCAACCTTTCTCTCAGTCGTCCGAGTGCGAGTAGAGGGAACGTGATGCGGTAGAGGTGATAGCGGATCATGAAGTCGAGGGGGAATCCCGTGCCGGTGAAGTGCCTCTCATTCCAGTCTCCGTCCGGGCGCTGCGCGGCACAGAGGTAGTCTGCCGCCCGGCGACTGCTGGAATCTTCAGCGTTTCCTGCGGCCACGTACGCGAGCAGCGCCCACGCCGTCTGGGACGGGGTCGTGAACTCCGCGCGCCCACGCCACGCGGGATCGGCATACGAGCGGATGTCCTCGCCGAAGCCACCGCTCTCCTGCTGGACGGAGTCGAGCCACGCGACGGCGCGGCGCATCGACGGATGGTCGTGCGGGATCCCGCACGCCTCGAGGCCGGGCAGCACGGCGCCGGTGCCGTAGAGGTGGTTGACGCCCCAGCGGCCGAACCACGAGCCGTCCTGCTCCTGCTCGGAAAGAAGCCACTCGAGCCCACGCCCGGCTGCGTCGTCGTGGACGCCGAGCGTCCCGAGCGTCTCGAGCGAGTGCGCAGTGACGTCGGCGCACGGCTCGTCGGTCACCTTTCCGAAGTCGCAGAACGGAATCTTGTAGAGCCACATCGTGTCGTTGTCGACGTCGAACGCGCCCCAGCCGCCGTCGCGGGACTGCATTCCGACGAGCCACTCGACGCCGCGCGCGATCGCCCCATCTCCGCGTCCAAGCTCGTGCAGGGCAAGTGCGACGACGGCCGTGTCGTCCACATCGGGGTAGAGGTCGTTCTCGAACTCGAACGCCCAGCCGCCTGGAGCGAGGTCCGGCTTGCGGATCGCCCAGTCGCCCTTGACCTTCACCTCCTCCTGCAGGAGGTAGTCGCCGGCCTTGCGGAGCGCCTCGTGGTCGGAGGGAACACCGCACGCCCGCAGTGCGAGCGCCGCCAGCGAAGTGTCCCAGACCGGCGACTGGCAGGCCTCGGGCCGCAGCCGCCCGCCGTCGGAGACCATGAAGCCCTGCCAGCCGGCGACGGCCTTGCCGAGCGTCGGGTCGTCGAGCCCGTAGCCGAGCGCCGCGAGCGCGATGATCCCCCACACCCACGGCGGCTGGATCCCACCCCACGAGCCGTCCGCCTCCTGGCGCTCGCGGATCCAGCGCTCGGCAACCGTCACCGCCCGGCGGCGAAGGCGATTCGGCCGCCCGGGCGCGCGCGTCTTCCCGGGCCGCGCGCCGATCGCCGCCAGGTCGACGTCTGCGTGCCGCACCGGTCGCAGCGACTGCGCCACCGAGAGCGCGACAAACGTCTGCCGCGCCCAGCAGGAGAAGTCGTAGATCGAGAAGGGCGAGCCCGGCGGCACGAGGACGAGCTCGGGCGGGATGGGCGCCATCCTCTGCCACGGCCACTGCCCGAGGAGCGCCATGAAGCACTTCGTAAACAAGCGACTCTTCGGGATCCCTCCCTCGCGCTGGATGTACGCGAGCGCCCGCGGGCCGGGGTCTACGCCCGCGAGCCGGCAAGCTACGTACGCCTCGATCGAGGTCGAGAGATCGGGTGGTCCCTCGAACCAGATCGACCACGTACCGTCGTCGCGCATCCTGGCGAGCAGGTCGTTCGCGATCCGACGGTCGAGCTCGGGCGTGCGCAGGCCCAGGTAGTGGTGCCAGAAGAGGTGCTGCGCGGTCATCGTCGCGTTCGACTCGAGCTCGCCGACCCAGATGCCGTCGGGCCGCTGCAGCTCGAGCAGGCGGCGGGTCCCGCGGTCGATCGCCTGGTCGAGGCGGGTCAGCTCGGCGGTGGCGGCCATCTCAAGCAGTAACTCTGGCGGAAAGGGTGCTCAAGATGTGCTGAGCCGCCGTCCTGCCGCTGCGAATCGCGCTCTCCATCGTCGCCGGCCACCCGGTGTCGGTCCACGTACCGGCCCGTACCACGCCGGGACGAGATGTCTCGACTCCGGGACGCACCGTGCCCGGCCTGAGCGCGACGGTCGCGTACGGCTCACGGCTGACCCGCGACCAGAGCAGCTCCGCCTCGCCGAGCCGCTCCGTGAGCTGCCCCGCGACTCGCTCCACGAGCTCGCGCCCCCGCACCTCGAGCAGCTCCGGCACGCCGCTCGAGACGACCGTCAGGTACTGGCCGCGCTCCGGCGCGTGGCCGGTCAAGCCGCCGCGGTCGAAGACCCAGTGCGCGTCGGAGCCGAGCAGCGCCGCGAGGGGCCGGTCGAGCAGCGGCCGGTCGAACCAGAGGTGGACGCTCACGATCGGCGAGTCCTCGAGCCCCGGCTCCGGTTCGCCGAGCAGGCGCGCACTCTCGCGCGGCGGCACCGCGACGACGATCGCATCGGCGTCGATCTCGTCGAGCGAGCCCACGCGCACGTCGGTGTGGACCGTCGCGCCCGCCGCCCCGAGCGCCTGGCCCGCGGCGTCGCCGTGCATCAGGCCGAGCGGCCGCGTCGGGAGGACGAGGTCGCTGTTCGCGCGCGGCCCGAGCAGCGCCGTGCGGACGGTGAAGAGCCCCGCCTCGGCGTCCACCTCCTCGCAGCGGAGGTTGAGCGCGGGCCGGATGAAGACGTCCCAGAAGCGGTCGATCGCGGCATCCGACGCGCCGAGTCGCCGTAGCAGCCCGCCGAACGTCTCCCCGGGCTCGGCACGCGCCTTCCGGCAGCGCGCCGTGACGATGGGGATCCGTACGCGGTCGCGCGGCGTCAGGTGGCGGTAGCGCAGCAGCGTCGCGAGCCGCGGCTCGATCGCCGCGACGGTGCCGTCCTCTGCGATCACGGGCAATGCCAGCCGCGTGCGCAGGAACGAGCCTCCTTCGCCGATCCGGTCGAGGAAGCGGAGGTACTCCGTGAAGCAGCCGAGCCCGATGTGCTGGCCGTTGTCGGGCGGCGGCTCGGGGTCGCCCTCCCGCTCGGGGAGCGTCTGGACGGCGCCGCCGAGCGTCGGCCTCGCCTCGAGCACCGTCACAGCGTGACCCGCGTCCACGAGGTCGAGCGCCGCCGCGAGCCCCGCGAGGCCCCCGCCCACAACCGTGACCTTCACGGCAAGAGCTCCTTTGCCACGACCGCGAGCTTCCGCGGAGTGGAGAGCCGGACTTTCTCGCCGAAGACGTCGAAGCCGCCCGTCTCGATCCGGTCGAGAGTCTCGCGGTAGAGGCCGGCGAACGTGCCGACGCAGAGCGCGCTGCGGCGATCGAGCGACCCGAGGAGGTTCAGCCCCTCGGCAAGGTGCGCGCGTGCCCGGGTGGTGTGGAACGTCATGAGCGCCAGCCATTCGGGCGTGATCCGCCCCTGCTCGATGTCCTCCTCACCGACGCCGAAGGCCGCCAGCTCGTCCTGCCGGAGATAGACGCGGCCGAGTCGCCAGTCCTCGGCGACGTCGCGCATGATGTTGATCAGCTGGAGCGCGATACCGAGCGTCATTGCGCGCTCTCGGTCGTCGGACCCGTAGACGGGCACGCAAGCCAGCCCGACCGCGCCCGCGACCTTCTCGCAATAGCCGCGGAGCTCGTCGAAGTCGCGGTAGCGCACCTGCTCGGTGTCCTGGAGGCCGCCGTCGACGAGCGCGGCAAGCGGCTCGCGGGGGATCGCGAAGCGCTCGCGCGCATCACACAAGGCGACAAACACCGGCTCGACGGGCTCGCCGTCGAGCGCGGCGCGAAGCTCCTCCAGCCGCGCCCGCTTCTCCTCGTGGGGCAGCTCGCCGTCGGCGATGTCGTCGACGGCCCGGGCGAAGGCGTAGATGGCGGCGATCGCCTGCCGCTTGTCTCGCGGCAGAACCATGATCCCGTAGGAGAAGTTCTTAGCCTCCCGCCGGGTGATGCGCTCGACTTCGGCGTACGCCTCCTGAACCGTCATCGCACGAGGACGATTGCCGCCTCGCGTGCGAGGCGCGCACGCGACGGCCGCGGGCGGCCGCTGAAGATGTCCCAGCCGGCGGACTCGAGCGCGTCGAGGGCGGCCAGGCCTCCGCGGGAGAAGAGCGCGACGGCCCGGCCGAGCCTCCCGCCGATCCGCTCCCGCAGCACCTCTCCGGCCCCGAGCAGCTCCACCGCCCGCTGGGCCTCGAACCGCAGCAGCCCGCGCAGCTCCTCCGACGGCCGGTCGAGCGGCGGGTCGCCGAACGTGCGCCGATCCTCGGCGGGCAGGTACACACGGCCGAGCTCGAGATCCCTCGGCACGTCCTGGAGGAAGTTCACGAGCTGGAGCCCGGTGCACACCGAGTCGCTCGCCGCGACGAGCTCGGCGTCATCGAGCTGCCGCAGGACGCCGAGCACGAGCCGGCCGCAGGGGTCTGCCGAGTGGATGCAGTAGTGCTTGACGTCCGCCCAGGTCGCGTACTCGCTCACGCGCTGGTCCATCCGGTTCGCCTCGATCAAGCGCAGGAACGGCTCGCGCGGCAGGTCGAACTCGGGGATCGTCGGCTGTACGTTCCGCACCACCGGCCACGTCGCCTCCCCCGCGAAGGCCGCGTCCACCTCGCCCTCGAGCTCGTCGAGCGCCGCGAGCCGGTCGCCCTCGTACGCGTCGCCGAGCTCGTCGACGAACCGCGCATAGCAATACAGCGCCCGGATGTGCGGGCGCAGCGGGCGTGGGAAGAGCACCGAGCCGACCGGGAAGTTCTCGCCGGCGGCACGGGCTGCGATGTCGGCCAGCTCCACCAGCCCATTCTTGCTTGAATGCCCGCGCGCTAGGACCGAAGGCAAGGAGAGGGAGATTGACAGAGGGGCAGGGACAGTCCGGCGGGCGCGAAGCCGCCGTGACCGGAGTCGACACCCGCGACGGCGTGGTCGTGGTCTCGCTCGCAGGAGAGCTCGACCTCTACAACGCCGAGGAGGTGCGGAGCGCGCTGCTCGAGGCCTGCGCCGGAGAGCCGGCCGTTCTGGTCGTCGACCTGGGGGAGGTCACCTTCATCGACTCCACCGCGCTCGGCGTGCTGATCGAGGCGCGCTCGAGGATGGCCGACGGGCAGCGCTTCCGCCTCGCCGGACCCGGCATCGAGACTCGCAGGGCCCTCGAGGTGTCCGGCCTCGACCGCCACTTCCTCGTCCACGACACCGTTCCGGAGGCGCTCGAAGCGGCTCGCTGAATGGCGCCCGAACCGCTGCTCCCGGCGGAGGCGCTCGCGCGGTATGCCGACGCGATCGTCGCCGCGTCGCTCGCGATCGAGAAGGGCGACACGTTCGTCGTCCAAGGCGAGCCCGAGCACCGCGAGCTCCTCGTCGCACTCGCCAACGCGGCCTACCGGGCGGGCGCGCAGTTCGTCGACGTCGTGACGGCGGACCCGCTCGTCATGCGAGCGCGGCTGCTGTATGGGACGGACGACGCGATCGGCGCCGTCTCGCCGTGGTTGCGACGCCGGCTGCGCGAGGTCGCAGGCCCGCACGGCGCTCTTGCGGCGATCACCGGCGAGGGAGAGGCCGGCTACCTCGACGGAATACCGCCGGAGAGGATCGCCGCCGACTACTCCGGGTTCGCGAGGCGGACCGTGTTCTTCCGCCGCGCGCAGCTCAACATGCTGTCGCGCTGGACGATTGCGGCCTGGCCAACCGACCACTGGGCCGGTCAGGTCTACCCGGCGCTCGAGCCGCTGAAGGCGAAGCGCCGCCTCGCCGGCGACCTCCTGCGGTTCTGCCGGCTCTCCGAGGAGGACGGCAAGGGGACGAAAGGCTGGCTCGGGCACCTTCGCACGCTCAGCCACCGCTCGGCGCGCCTGACGAAGCTCGGGCTGACGCGGCTCGAGCTGCGCGGGCCCGGCACCGAGCTCGATGTCCGCCTGGTCTCCGGGACGAACTGGCTCGGCGGGCCGGAGACGCTCGTCGACGGCCGGAAGTTCGCGCCGAACATGCCGACCGAGGAGACCTTCACGAGCCCCGACCCGCGCGCCACGAGCGGAACCTTCCGCTGCACGTTCCCGCTTTCGTTCCGCGGCCGCCTGATCCACGGGCTCCGCGGCGAGTTCTCGAGCGGCCGCCTCGTCCGACTGGAGGCGGACTCGGACGACGATCGGGACTTCGTCGCCGCCTACATCGACACCGACCGCATGGGACGCCGGCTGGGAGAGGTCGCGCTGGTCGACAGCTCGTCGCGGATCGGCGAGACGGGCCGGATCTACTACAACACCCTGCTCGACGAGAACGCCGCCGCGCACATCGCGTTCGGCAGCGGCTTCGGCGGCACGCGTTCGGAGAGGCCGGCCCGGGGTATCAACCGCTCCGTGATCCACCTCGACGTCATGATCGGGAGCCCGGAGCTCGAGGTCACGGGGTTCGATGGGCGCGGTCGCCGCATCCCGCTGATCCACGAGGGGGCCTGGCGGATGTGAAGGCGGCCGCCATCCTGGCGTTGGCCGCGGTGACGGCTGTGCTCGCGGCGGGATGCGGCGGAGGCTCGCAGCCCACGACGGCAACGCGAGCCTCGGCGGCCGGCCCTCCGAAGTGCACGCTCTCGCCGAAGCAGCGCGGCGTGATCAGGCGGGCGAACCGCATGATCGTCCAGATGCACCGGCTCGACGAGCCGCTGAAGACCGTTCACGCGCACGGGCCCATGAAGCTCGAGCTGTTACTCAACCGCTTCCTGCTCTCGATCGGTGTGCTGCCGGTGGACGATCGCGCCTTGCTCATTCGCAAGGCGAAGAGCGCGGTCGGCCTCTGTCGCGACTGCTTCGACGCCCTCGAAGCCATCGAGCCGAGTGTCCAGACGAAGCTCGGCGAATCGCCCTGCAAACCGGGGTTCTAACCGTCCACTACCAGGCCGTTCAGCGGACCCCAGAGCGCCTCCGCCCGGCGCGAGACATGCGGCAGGAGCGTCAGCTTCCCGTCCGCCCATCCGTCGCGCTTGCGCCGCTCGTACCGCTCCTCGGCGAGCGGCGCCCACAGCTCGTCGAAGACCTGCGCGGGGCCGCCGTCGATCTCCGCGCGCGGCCGCTCGAGGTGCTCCTCCCACAGCCGTAGCCGCGCCTCACGCGCGAGCGCCTCGTCACGGACGACGACGTTCACCTCGGTGTCGTTGAACAGGGAGTGCTCGTTCAGGTTGGCCGAGCCGACCGTGAGCCACGCGTCGTCGATCACCGCGGCTTTCGAGTGGACGTACACCGGATGGCCGCCCGGGCCGGGCTGGAACAGCGTGCAGGCGAGGAAGCGGGTCGTGGCGTCGCCGGACTCCCTGTCCGCGTCGATCAGCACCCCGACCTGGCCGCGGCTGTCGTCGGCGCCGTTGTTCGGACGCGCCGGGAGCACTGCGATCACGCGGAAGTCGTCGCTCGGCGGCCGCCGGAGCTTCTCGGCGAGCTCGAACGTGATCTCCGGGGACCAGAGGAACTGGCTTTCGAGATAGACGAGCCGCTCGGCTGCCCGCAAGGCACGCAGGTAGCTCTCGAGGATCGACCACTCTCCGTCCCGGCAGGGGCCGTATGCCCGCTCGGGCACCGTCCGCACGAGCTGCGCCTCGAGCCCGTTCGAAGGCGTCGGCGCCTCGGGCTCTCGCGGGCGATCGCCCGTGACGGCGTGCCAGCGCATGAGGAAGTGCCGCGCGATGTCGGCCACGATCGGCCCCTCGAGCCGGACGGCGGTGTCGTGCCAGCCGAGCCCGTCGCGGCGAGGGTGAGCGCTCGAGTCGAGCCGGTCGCCGCCGAAGCCGGTCAGGTCGATCCCGCCGACGAATGCGATCTCGTCGTCCACGATGACGAGCTTCTCGTGGTGGCAGTGGAACGGACGCTCGCGCGCGTCGAGCGCCATCGAGATCCGGGTGCCGCCGGCGAGCTCGTCGCACGCCACTCGCACCTCGCGTCGGGCAGGGTGGAAGAGCGGCAGCGGTGCTCCCGCCCAGGCGAGCACGCGCACGGCGACGCGCTCGGCGGCGTCGGCGAGCAGCTCGCGTAGCGCGGGTCCTCCCTCCTCCAGCCTGAACGAGTGGTCGAAGTGCCAGCCGGCGAGGTGGACGTGCGAGCGGGCCGAGCGAATCGCGTCCACGATCCGCGCCAGAGCTTCGCTCCCGTCTGCCAGCAACTCGACGCGGCAACCGGGCCGCGGAGCGAACGACGCCGTGGCCGCCCAGCCGCCCGCCGCCGGGTCGACCGCCGGCGCGCTCCCGCGCCGGCCGAGCCGTCGCACGTGGTGGGCACGGATGCCGCGCTCGAGCGACTCGCCGACGAGGTCGTCGAGCCGGTTCAGCCGATAAGGAGCCACGGGGACGTCCTGCCCCGCGTGGCCGAGACTGTCACCCGGTGGGGGACTGCGAGTAGGAGTACGTGCCGTCGCCGGTGATCGTGGTGCCGGTGATCGTCGGCGTGGGGAATCCCACGACCTTCAGGTTCGCGACGGCCGGACCCATGAAGTCGTGCCAGATCTCGGCCGGGAGCGTGCCGCCGAATACCTCGGAGACGCCCTCGACGTTGAGCATCGGGATCTCGCCGGCCGGATAGCCGACCCAGACGCACGTCGCGAGCTGCGGCACGTAACCGCAGAACCAGGCGTCCTGGAAGCTCTCGGCCGTCCCGGTCTTACCGGCGGCCGGGCGCGAGATCGCGGCCGCGGTGCCCGTGCCATGCTGAATCACGCCCTGCAGGGCGTACGTCAGCTCGGCGGCAACGTTGGGACCGAGGATCCGCCGGCCATTGGCGTTGAGCTTGATCAGCTTCCCGTTCGGCTCGCGGACGCTCTCGAACGCCTGCGGGTTGTGGTGGACCCCGCCCGAGGCGAGGGTCGCGTACACGTCGGTCATCTCGAGCGGCGTAAAGCCGACCGAGCCGAGAGTCATCGCGCACACCGTCTTGAAGTACCGGCCATTGCTCGTAATCCCGAGCTGGTGCGCCATCGCCTTGACGTTCCGTACGCCGACCTTCGCGATCAGCTGCGCGAAGATCGTGTTCACGGAGTTGGCCGTCGCGTCGAGGAGGTTCATCGTGCCCGCCGCCTCGTCCGCGGAGTTGTGCACGTCCCAGGCTCCGTTCTTGTCCTGGCACTGGGGGTCGGTGATGAAGATCTGGGGGGGCCCGTAGAAGGTCGAGTAGAGCGAGTCACCCTCGCTCAGCGCGGTCGCCAGCGTAATCGGCTTGAAGGCGCTGCCCGTCGAGCGGTGGGCCTGCGTCGCGAGGTTGAACTGCATCTTCCGGCCGTCGGGGAGATAGTCGACCATCGCCTTCACCGCGCCGGTGCGCGGGTCCATCGCGACGAGCGCCGCCGCCGGGTCGGTCGACGTGTGCAGCACGTTGGTGACCGCGCGCAGGCCGAGAGCCTGCAGCCGCGGGTCGAGCGTCGTCTTCACCTTGAGGCCGCCGAGCTCCACCTGCTTCGGGCCGAACTTCTTCGCTAGCTCCTGCGTCGCCCAGCCGAAGAAGTTCGGCTGATGGAGCTGGGTGTAGAGATGGCCGGGCCTCAGCAGAAGCGGCTTGTGAATCGCCGAGAGCATCTTCTCCTTGGTGATGTAGCCGTTCTTGTGCATGGCTCTCAAGACCTGGTTGCGCCGGTGCAGGGCCGCCTTCGGGTTCCTGAGCGGGTCGTAGTCGGTCGGCGCCTGCGGCAGCCCGGCGAGGAGCGCCGCCTGCGCGAGCGTCAGCTCCGACGCGCTCTTGGAGAAGTACGTGATCGAAGCCGCCTCCGCGCCGTAGGCATGCCTCCCGTAGAACACCTCGTTGAGGTACGCCTTGAGGATCTGCTTCCGTGACAGCTTCTGGAACTCCTTCTCCGCGAGACAGGCCTCCTTGACCTTGCGCGAGAGCGTCCGCTGCGGATTCCCGATGTAGAGGTTGCGCACGAGCTGCTGCGTCAGCGTGGAGCCCCCCTGGACGACGTGCCCGCTCGAGATGTCGTCGTACAGGGCGCGAGCGATGCCCTGGTAGTCGAGGGCCCCGTGCTGCCAGAAGCGTGCGTCCTCGATCGCGACCGTTGCCTGCGGGAGCCACGGCGAGATCTCCGAGAGCGGCAGCGGCTGCCGGTTCGTCGCCGAAGGCACGACGCCAAGCAGGTGCATGTTGTTCGTGTAGAGGAACGAGTTCGCGCCGGACCTGAGCGACCGGAGGTCGGAGGTGTTGCACGTCGAGAGCAGGATCTGCCGCCCGGTGAAGGCGACGGTCGCGAGCACGAGCGCCGCGGCCGAGGCGAGCAGAAGCGCGAGGACGAGCAGGATGCTGCGCTGCTTGCGGCTGCGGCGGCGCAGCCGCGCGTGGCGGAGCGCGAGGAGCCGCTCGAGCTCGAGCTTGTCCCTGCGCGACTCTCCGCGCCGGTGGGCCCCTCCTCCGTTACGACGCTGGTCGCCTGCCACTGCCCCGCCATTGTGCTTGAAACCGCCGCGGGCAGCGTTTCCGCTCGCGCCGGCGGGGGCATGCCCATGGCATCCACGGCTTCGTCCACTCGACCGGCTTCGTCGTCGCCCGGAACCTCGCGCTCCTGCTCGCCGTGGTCTTCTGGCTTGCCCTCGGGTTCTGGGTCAACAAGGACGCGCGGCGGCGGATCCGCGACCCGTTTTTCATAGTCCTGGCGACCCTGCTCGGGCTCGTGCCGCCGTACGTCGGGCCGATGGTCTATCTCCTCTTCCGCCCCTCCGAGACCCTCGACGACGTGCGCTCCCGGCGGGTCGAGGTGCGTGCCCTCGAGCGGCAGCTCGCGCAGTCGGGGCCGAAGTGCCCGGTCTGCAGCTCCGGGGTCGAGCCCGACTACCTCGCGTGCCCAGTGTGCACGACGACCCTCCGCCGGCCGTGCGTCGGGTGCGACTCGGCGCTCGAGCCGCTCTGGCAGATGTGCCCGCACTGCGCGACGCCGGTCGACCCGGCGCAGGAGGACCTCGACGCGGCTTTGGCCGCGGAGGCGTTGACGCTCGTGGAGCTCGACGACGCCGCCACGCTCGTCCCGCAACCCGAGCCGCGCGTCACCGACGCCTAGCCTCGCGAGAGCCGACGGGGAGACTCGAACTCCCGACCCCATCATTACGAGTGATGTGCTCTACCAGCTGAGCTACGTCGGCGAGGGTTGCAAGTCTAGCCGCGGTACGAGACCGTTTCTCGCTGCCCTGCCTCGCCGGAACGGACGATCGCGTCGCAGACTTCGGAGGCGCGATAGCCGTCCTCGAAGTCGGCCCCGTAAGGCGCGACCTCGTGCTCGCCGGCTACCGCCGCGAGAAAGTGGTGGAGCTCGTGGACGAACGTGTCACCCCAGCCGATGATGTGTCCCGGCGGCCACCAGTACTGCCAGAAAGGGTGGTCGGTTTCGGAGACGAGCACCGTCTTGAAGCCGCGGGCGCGATCCCCATCCGCACGAAAGACCTGGAGCTCGTTCAGCCGCTCCATGTCGAAGGCGAGCGAGCCCTTCGTACCGTTGATCTCCCACTGGAATGCGTTACGCCGTCCGTGCGCGAAGCGAGTCGCCTCAAGGGTGCCAACCGAGCCGTTCGCGAACCCGACGGCGGCCTCGACCGCGTCGTCGACCTTGCGCCGCGGCAGGAAGGTGTGCGCGAAGCCCGAGACGCTCTCGATCTCGCCGTTGAGAAAGCGGGCGAGGTCGACAACGTGCGTCATCAGGTCGCCGAGTGCGCCTGAGCCCGCGGCGTCCGCGTCGAAGCGCCACGTGTCGAGCGAAGGATCGTCGCCCCAGTCCTGCAGATAGCGACCACGGAAATGGCGCACCTCGCCCAGCTCGCCCGCCTCCACCATCTCCCGCGCAAGCCGTACTGCCGGGACGAACCGGTAGTTGAAGCCGCACATGTGCCGGACGCCGGTCTCGGCCACCGCCTGCCAGATCTCGTAGCTCTCGTCCGCGTCCCGGCCGAGCGGCTTCTCGCAGACGACGTGCTTGCCTGCCCGCGCTGCCGCGATCGTAGGCGCGGCGTGCAGTGAGTTGGGTCCGCCGTTGTCGAACAACCCGATCCGCTCGTCCGCGATCAGATCCCGCCAGTCGGTGGTCGCGTACTCCCAGCCGTAGCGGCGGGCAGCTTCGGCGACCGCCTCCTCGTTCCGGCCGGCGATGCCGATCAGCTCGGGCTCCAGCGGCGGTGGCCATGTGATGTACGGGATCTTCCGGAACGCGTTCGAGTGGGCCTTGCCCATGAAGGCGTAGCCGAGCATCCCGACGCCGATTGCCGCCACTGCGAGATAGTAGGGCCGTGGCTTCGCCCGTGAAGTGGGGCATCGTCTCCACCGCCGACATCAACCGCAAGGTCATCCCCGGCGCGTACGCGTCGGACAAGGTCGACCTCGTCGCGGTCGCCAGCCGGGATCAGACCCGAGCCGACGCCTACGCACAGGAATGGGAGATCCCGCGCGCCTACGGCTCGTACGAAGACCTGCTGACCGACCCCGAGATCGAGGCTGTCTACATCTCGCTCCCGAACACGCTGCACGTCGAGTGGTCGATCAAGGCGCTCGAGGCGGGGAAGCACGTCCTCTGCGAGAAGCCGTTCACCCGTCACGCGGAGCAGGCCGCGGAGGCGTTCGACGTCGCCGAACGCCAGGGGCGCCTGCTGAGCGAGGCGTTCATGTACCGCCACAATCCACAGACTGCGACCCTCGAGGAGCTCGTCCGCGACGGGGCGATCGGCGAGCTCAGGCTGATCCGCTCCACCTTCTCGTACGGCCTCTACGACCAGGAGAATATCCGCCTCCGCACCGACGTCGAGGGCGGAGCCCTGATGGACGTCGGCTGTTACAACGTCTCGGGCTCCCGGTTGCTCGGCGGCGAGCCGGAGCGGGTCTGGGGCGAGGCGTGGTACGGGCCGTCGGGAACAGACTGGGTCTTCACCGGCACGCTGCGCTTCCCGGGCGATGTGCTGGCCGCCTTCGATTGCGGCACCGCGCTCGTGGAGCGCGACGCGCTGGAAGCGGTTGGCAGCGAGGGCTCGCTCTTCCTCGACGATCCCTGGCACTGCGTCGATCCGGTCATCGAGGTGCGGAGTGACGGACAGGTCGACCGGATCGAGCTCGACCCCGTCGACTCGTACCGGCTCGAGCTCGAGAACGTCAGCGACGCGATCCGCGGCGAGGCCGAACTGCTTCTCGGCCGGGGCGACGCGCTGGGGCAGGCTCGTGCGCTCGAGGCGCTGCACCGGTCGGCGACGACCGGCGCGGCCGTCTCACTCTAGAAATGCTTCCGTAGCGCACTAGCATGGGGCGCGCGAATGAGCGCGCATGCCGCACCGGCGCCTTCGGGCCCCACGTTCACGATCCGCGGCAGGCCGTATCCGGTGCTGCTGCCGAAGCTCGGCGATCCGCGGCTCCACCTGGCCGCGGTCATCATCTCGTTGCAGGTCATCGGGCAGGTCGGGTTCCACTTCGAGCTCTCCATCGCGCAGATCTTGCTCGCGATCGGCACGGCGGCCGCGCTCGAGATCGGGATCGCGATGCGGCAGCAGCACGTCATCCTCTGGCCGGCCAGTGCGACGCTGACCGGCAACGGCGTCGCCTTCGTGCTGCGTGTCCCGGGCACGGTGCACGGCGACTGGTGGAGCCTGCGCGGCTGGTGGATCTTTGTCGGGACGGCCGCGGTCGCGCTCCTCTCGAAGTACGTGATCCGCTGGCGCGGGGAGCACATCTTCAATCCGTCCAACATCGGCCTCGTCCTCTGCTTCCTGCTCCTCCCGCGGACCAAGGCCGCGCCGCTCGACTTCTGGTGGGGCCCGATGTCGGTCTGGCTGGCCCTGGCGCTCGCGATCATCGTCGCCGGCGGATTCGCCATCCTCCGCCGGCTGAAGCTGCTGCGGGTGGCAGTCGGTTTCTGGGTGACGTTCGCCGCTGCGATCGGCGTGCTCGCGCTCGCCGGCCACACGATGACCGCGCGCTGGCACCTCGGCCCGATCTCCGGCTTCCAGCTGTGGTGGGTGCTGATCACCTCGCCCGAAGTGCTCGTGTTCCTCTTCTTCATGATCACCGACCCCAAGACGGCGCCGCGCTCGCCGACGGCCCGGCTCGTCTACGCAATCTCGCTCGGCCTGCTCGCCGGCGCGCTGATTGCGCCGACGGTCTCCGAGTACGCGGCCAAGGTCGCGCTGCTCGGCTCGCTCGCGATCGTCTGCCTCGCAATACCGCTGCTGCGCCTCGTCCGGAGGCCGATCAACCGGCGGCTCGTCGTCGGGGTCGCGGCCGCAGCGGTGGCCGTCTCCGCGGCGGCGATGGTCTTCGGGAACGGGCCGGCGAGCGCAGGTGCCTCTCGCGCGCTGCCACCGGGCAAGCTCCCGCCGATCACGATCCTGCCGGCGCAGGGCGTGCAGACGAAGCTCGACCTCCACACGGCGCAGCTGATCACGCACGACCTGCTCGCCGCGAAGCCGTCCGCGGCAGGGCCGGTCCGGATCTGGCTCGTGCAGGGCGAGGAGCAGGGCCCACCGACGGCAACGGTGCAGCAGGCCGGGCTCACCTACCACCTGCACCAGACCGGGAGCGGACAGTGGGCGCTGCCTTCCGCCGTGGGGACGGCCCCGATCGTGACCGCTCCGGCGCGGGTGAGCTCGAGGTTGCGCGGCGTTCGGCTGACCAACATCGCACCGGCGTCCGGCCTCAACTTTCGGCAGGGCTCGTTCCGGTACGGGGTCTCCAACGACTACACGGCGATGATGGGCGGCGGAGTCTGCTGGCTCGACTACAACGGCGACGGCTGGCAGGACCTGTTCGCGGTCAACTCGTATGCGAGCGCCGACACGGCCCGGTGGAAGACGCACGGCGGCTTGCCGCACACCGAGCTCTTCGAGAACCGACACGGCCGCTTCCGCAACGTCACCGGGGCCGCGCACGCAGGGCTCGCGGTGCAGGGCGACGGCTGCGTCGCCGGCGACCTGAACGGCGACGGCCGCCCCGACCTCGTCGTGACGACGGCGGACGGAATCAAGCTGCTCTGGAACAACGGCAATGGCACGTTCACCGAGGGCGCACGGGCAGCTGGAATGACCGCGTCCGGCTGGTACACGGGCGCCGCCGTCGCGGACGTCAACGGCGACGGTCGTCCCGATGTCTTCGTCGCCGGCTACGCGCGCCCGTACGACCCCGTGCCGAACTCGCTCGCCGGCTTCCCGACGAACCTCGTCGGCGTCCGCGACCTGCTGTACCTGAACGAGGGGAACGGCCGCTTCCGCGAGGTCGGGGTCCAGGCGGGCCTCGAGGCGTCCGACTTCTCCCACGGTCTCGGCGCGACCTTCGTCGACGTCAACGGCGATTCGCGCCCGGACCTCTACGTCGCGAACGACGAGGATCCGAACCAGCTCTACGTCAACGTGCCGTGGCCGGGCGGAGCGAAGGCCGACCCGGCCGGGCTGGGCTTCCGCTTTGAGAACCGTGCCGCAGCCTCGAGCGTCGCGGATCCGTACGCCGGCATGGGAGTCGCGGTCGGCGGCGCCGACGGCCCACTCGACCTGTTCGTCACCAACTCGCGCCACGAGCCGTCGGCCGCGTTCGCCAGAACGAGCGAGAGCGCAGGGACGTTCGCCGATGCGCGGCCCGACTTCGATCCGGCGCTCGGAAGCGACTTCGTGGGCTGGGGCGACACCTTCGTCGACCTGACGAACTCCGGCAGCTCCGACCTCGTGCTCGCGACCGGCGGCATCCCCGTCAAGAGCCTGAAGAAGGACGCGGGGCCGCTGAAGGTGCTCGCGCCGGTCGGAGACCAGGGCGGGACGCAATACGGCGTGGCGCGGGGCCTCGCGCCGAGCGGCCTGCGCGTGAACGGGCGCGGGCTCGCGGCGGCCGACGTCGACAACGACGGCCGGATGGAGGTCGCGGTCAACTCGATCGGCGGGAAGCTCCTCCTGCTGAAGTCGAGCGGCCCGGTCGGTCACTGGCTCGACGTCAGGCTCTCGCGGTTCAGCCCGGGGGCCGTGGTGACGGTCGATCTCGGGAAGGCGAGCCTCTCGCAGGAAGTCCGAGCCGGCAGCAGCTATCTCTCCTCCGAGGACGAGCGCATCCACTTCGGCCTCGGTGACGCGACGAGGGTCGAGCGCCTGACCGTTCGTTATCCGTGGGGACGCGACATCGTCCTGCACGACGTTCGCGCCGACCGGATCGTCGAGATCACCGTCCCACCGCCGCGAATCCCGAAGGCGGCGGCCCCTGCGTCGTACCGCATCGCGAATTGCACGCCGGCGACCGGCGACCGCTCGATCGCGACCGTCTGGGAGAAGACCGCGGTAGACGCGCTCAGGTCCGGGGCAGCGAGCGAGCCGGTTCAGGCGCGCGGCCTCTTCGACCTCTCCGCCGCGATGTCGAATGCTTTGGCGTCCGCACCGAGGGCCGCGCCCGCGCGCGATGCGGCGATCAGCTACGCGGCATACCGAGTCCTGCTCTGGCAGGCGTCCTTCGGCTCGAACCTGAGCCAAACCTTCGCCCTGCTGACGAGAGAGCTGCGCGCGCTCTGCTACTCGCCCGATTTCACCGTGACGACCGGCAACTCGCCGGCCGCGCTCGGGAACCGGATCGCCGCCTCTGCAATCGCTGCCGGTCGACACGACGGCTCGAACGAGTCGCTGCACTTCGCGGATCCGACCTTCACGTCCCGCAACCAGCCCCTGATCGTCCGCGAAGCCGTCTCCACCGTCGAGGACGCGACGTTCTGGCAGCCGCTGGCCCTCGGCACGAAGTCGGCGGGCCTGACATCAGTCCCGGCGGACGTACAGAGCTTCGTCGGCGCGCAGTGGGGGCATGTCCGGAGCTTCGCGCTCCCGCGCTCTCGCCGCGGCCTGCCGATCGCGACGGGCCCTTCGCCGCTCGGAGACCCCTCGGGCGGTGCGTACAAGCGGGCGGCGGTCGCCGTCCTGCGAGCGACCTCGGTGCGAGGATCGACGTCATCCGCCTGGTCGCCGCTCGACTGGGGCTCGTTCGCCGCGCATGAGGCGACCGGGAATCTCGCGGCGGACGTGCGTCTCTACCTCGGCCTCGGCGCCGCGCTCAACGACGCTGCAGTCGCCACCTGGGGAGCCAAGCGCACCTACCAGGCGCCGCGCCCGATCTCGATGATCCGCTATCTGGCATTCGAGGGCCAGTCGAGCGAGCGGAGCAAGCCGCACTACAGCGCCGACGGCCTCCCGCTCGTCCCGGGCCTGGTCGAGCTCCGCGACGGCAAGGTCGAGGTGCTCTCGAGGGGACACTGGATCGACGGCGCGGCCTGGTCGCCGCCCGCCGCGACACCGGCATCGCCCGGCGGCGTCGCCGAGGGAAGCGCGTTCGCCTCTGCCGCGGGCAAGGTTCTGGGCGCGCTGACCGGCCACTCGTACGCGAGTCAGATGCAACGGGCAAGCACGGCAGCGGTGACATCCGGGATCGACGTTCCGTCAGACACCGTCGCCGGCCGGGCGCTTGGCGAGCGCGTCGCAAGGCTCGTGCTGGAGAAGCTCCGGCGCTAGCGGCCGGAGCGTGCCTGCAGCCGGACCGCGAACGTGTCGAGCGTCACCGCAGCGAGCAGCACGAGCCCCGTGACGATGTAGATCCAGCCGTTCGAGATGCTCAGCGTGTTGAGGCCGTTCTGCAGGGTGCCGATCAGGATCGCACCCAGCAGGGCGCCGCGCACCTCGCCTCGGCCGCCGAAGAGGCTGACGCCGCCGATGACGGCGGAGGCGATCGCGTTCAGGAGCAGGTTGCCCGGCGGGAACGTCAGCGCGACGGAGTTGACCTGGGCCGCGAAGATGATGCCGCCGATCGCCGCCATCGCGCCCGAGAGCGCGAACACGAGGACCCGGATTCGCGGCACGTTGATCCCGGCGCGGCGCGCCGCCTCAGCACTGCCGCCCACCGCGTACACGTGGCGGCCGAACGTCGTCCACTTCGCGAGGAACGTCAACAGCACGAAGAAGACCACCATGAGCACGCCGGCGAGGGGCAATCCCAGGGGCGTCTCGATGATCTTGCCGTGATTGCAGATCGCGACCGTCCCAAAGGCGGCGATCCCGAGACCGACCGTTTTCAGGATGGCCATCGTCCAGCTCTGCTGGGCGATCTGCGTGCCGCGCGCGACGATCTTCTTGTACAGGATGCTGAGCGGGTAGAGCGCGGTCACCAGCGCGGCGATCACCCAGCCGCCCAACGGCGAAAAGGTGTAGAGATCGGTGTAGTTGATCCAGCGGTCCTGGATGATGATCGTGCCCTTCTGCTCGAGCTTGTTCAGGATCACGCCCTGCCAGATCAGGAAGCCCGCGAGCGTGACGACGAACGAGGGAACGCCGACGAACGCCACGATCGAGCCCTGGACG
>Ga0207665_10000145_pt1 | contig 48042 bp, 38 predicted proteins | sample LARL112metaG_FD_184351 | JGI IMG/M metagenome (GOLD analysis project Ga0207665, IMG submission 184351) | Corn, switchgrass and miscanthus rhizosphere microbial communities from Kellogg Biological Station, Michigan, USA - LAR L11-2 metaG... | ecosystem: Host-associated > Plants > Roots >... | reverse complement strand
TGGCCTGGTAGGCGTTGATCAGGGTCTCGGTGATCGTGCCGCCCGCCGCATCCGCCGCAGTGGTGCGCAGCGACACCGTGGCCCCGGCAGGAGCGGTGAACGACGCCGCATAACTGCCGGCCGAACCGGTCACCTTCGCCTGGTGCCAGCTCTTCCCGCCATCGAATGACACCGCCATCTTCGCACCCGTCACCGCCGCCGCCCTGGCCAGTTGCAAATGCCCCGCCGTGACCCGCACCACCTGCGCACCCGCCGGCGCCGACCCGGCCAGCGACAGCCCCGCCACCGCATACCCCAGCGTCATCATCGGCTCCACGCGGCAGGCGCGGCCAACCACGATTCCGGTTCGCTCGACGGCGCAGCCCCATCCGGCCGGGAGCCGGGCACCGCTCAGGTGCGCCGACCGCCAGGTCCACACGGTCCGGCTCGATGTGGACAGGGTGTAGATCTTGGCCTTCCGTGTCGCGTCAAGGACGAGCCTCATGGTGGACGGGCGCGGGCTCAGCGTCACCGTGGTATGGAACTCACCACCCGGGCCGACCGCGCCGTGCAGCGGGTCCCCGGCGGCGATCGTCTTTCCGTTCTCGGCGATCAGGTAGTGACCGCTGATCTTTCCGAACGATCCCGCCTGCCCGCCGAAGAAGCCGGAGGCGCCGATGTGCCCCGGGGTGCTGTCGCTGAACGGCATCACGTCCAGGGTCAAGGTGTCGCCCCCGCGGGATGCCGAGGGGAGGGCGGTGGCCACGTTGGCCGCGCCGATCAGGTTGGTGTTGTAGCCCGCGTGCAGCGGGTAGGCGTTCCAGTTCTCAGTGAGCCGCTGGCCGGCCCGGAACGTCCGCAGGGCGTCGATCTGGCCGCCGGCCAGGTTCTGGAAGGATTGTTCGTAGCTGTCCGACCACAGGACCGCGGGGTTGCCGGTCATGTATTCGGTCTGGCGCCGCGGCACGTGCATCGGCTGGAACGCGACCCCGAACAGTTCGTTCCACTGCGGCGCGAACACGCCGAACCTGGAGGAGTAGCCGGTGGTGGGCACGTCGGAGTAGTAGCTGGCGTGCACCGTGGCCAGCCCGGCCGGGCGCACCACGTGACGCTGCGAGCCGATAAGCCCGCCCAAGTACCCGTAGGCGACGTTGTACTGGTACGGGGTGCCCGCAGCCTGCCGCGGCGAGTCAAGCTGGGAGTTCACATACATCTGGAGCGTTCCCGCGGCAGACCGCCGGGTGGTCGGGCTGAAGTACAGCGGGCCGCCTATGTACCAGAAGTCGGCCACCGAGCCGGCCGGGGTGGGATGGCGTAGCTCGACGATCAGGTTGAACGTCTGCACCGCGGGCCGTGGGGTTACGAACCTGACCTTGCTGTCCGCCGCTCGCGCCGCCATGTGCACTGTGACGTTCCTGGTCGCCGTGATCTGCGGCACGATCACCGAGTAGGCCGCGGGCGCGGCCTTGCCGTGGACCGGGCCCTCGAAGATCCCGAGAGCCCAGAAGTTCCCGGCCGGCACGCTGAACTTCGCGGTGCCGTGGTCGAAGAAGCTCGACGATTCGACCGGGTCGTCGTAGCTCTGGGCGTTGTCGGCGTCGAAGACGAACACGATGTCCCCGGTGTCGGGCTGGCCGGCCAGGTTGGTGCCGGTGACCGTGAGGGTGTGCATGCGGAACCCCGGGGAGTGCCGTGGCGCCGGCGCCGCCCGCCCGGCACCGGCCGGCGACCCGGCCAGGCTCACCGACACGCCGCCGGCGAACATGCCGTCCCTGCCGTAGCTGGCCGTGGCGTGATCGGCGGCGAACTGGCGGGCCAGCGCTGCTCCGAAGGTGGTCGCACCGGCGACCGTGAAGTAGCCCTGGGCGGTCCCGCCGCGGGCGCGGGTGATCGACATGCCGGGCAGTACCGGGACCTTGCCCTGGTAGGACACGGTCACCGGCAGCCTTCCGGCGGTCTCCGCACGCTGCAGGGCTCTGGTCTCGAACAGATCCAGCGCCAGGCCGCGCCCCAGGAAGGGCAGTGCGACCCGGGGGATCGCCAAGACGGTGCCGCCGAGGTCAAGCCCGACCAGCGGCCGGGCAGGGCCGACCGCACCTGGCAGGATGCCCAGGGCCCGCGGACCGCCAGCGGCCGGGGGAAGCAGTCTGTCTCCGTTGATCATCAGGACGCTCCGCGGTGCCCCACCGGCCCCTGTCGCAGCGGCGGGGGTGCGCAGGGCCTGCCTGGTCAGCGCGCTGCCCGGTACCGCGCTCGCACCGGCTGCCAGCACCGTCGCAGCCAGGAACGCAAGGGTGACGGCAGACCGCCGGGGGTGATGACGCACGACTGCCTCCTTGACGCGGCGCCGGGCCGGCGGGCCGGTCCGGGCGCCGTGAGCGAGCGGCACGGGAGGAGAAGCTCTGGCAGGTGCTGTTGCGGCAAGCGGAGGCGGTGAACCTCCGTCTTATAGACGACGACTGGCATAGGGATGTTGCCCGGCAACCCGAAGAAGTTTCCCGGTGGCGGAAGCAATGCCGGGAGCTCGGGGGAAGCGATGCCGGGCGCTCGCAACGGCGCAGGTCAGGCGGTGCGGGCCAGACCGGCCACGCGGAGCGTAGTGTCCGAAAACAGATCAGGCGTCGCAGAGGGCAAGCAGTTTGGTGACCGTGGACCAGTTGCGGGCGGTGCCGGCGGCGACCGGGCTGGCGGACCGGCCGAGCAGGTACAGGGCAAGCTCGCTGCGGCCGAACCCGTCGGGTGTGTGCACGTAGAGGGTGCTGCCGACGACCTCGGCGGTGTCCTTGCCGCTGCCCCGCTCCGCGGCGCGCCGGTGCCCCTCTTCGATGGCTGCCGCCGCCCCGGCGGGTACCGGGCCGCGGAAGAACACCGCGTGGACCATCTTGGGGTTCGGCTCGTCCGGGTAGGGGTTGTCGCGCACGGCCCTTGCCAGGTCGCCGCGGGACAGCACGACCACCGCGGGCTTGACTCCAAGGCTGGCCGAGATGGCCTCCTCCAGTGCCGTGGCCAGCGCCTCGGTGTCCGCCTCGTCGCTGGTGAACAGCACGTTGCCGCTCTGGATGTACGTCGCCACCTCTGTGTGGCCGAGCCCGGCGACCACCGCGCGCAGATCCGCCATCGCGACCTTGTTGCGGCCGCCGACGTTGATGCCGCGCAGCAGGGCGATATGAGTGGCCATGGCAGCATCCTGCCGCATGACGCCCGGCTGACCTGCACAGCCCGCCGGCCGGTCCGCTCAGTGGCGGCGTTTGCGCCAGTCGGGAGGCTCGGGCGGCGGGCCGAGGTTCGGCGGCGGCTGGCCGCGGCCCGAGCGCCAGCCCACCGGCTGCGCAGCCGGCGCACCCGCAGAAGCGGCCGGCGTTCCCGGAGAAGCGGGCTCCCCCGGCGACGCGGCGGGCTCCGCCGCCGGGGCGTCCGGCGGCGGAGCCTGGGTGGCCAGCCGCGCCTGGTCGAGGCTGCGCCAGGTGACCGTGGGCAGCGTCGCGATGGCCGGGTTGGCGTCGGCAAGCACGACATGCCGCCGCGGGCCCGACGCGTAGCTGACGATCACCGCGCTCGGCGGGAGCCGCTGCAGTTCTTCGGGTTCCACGAGGAACTCGCGGGAGCGCTGGACGGTCCGGCCGAGCGAGGAGTTGAGCCCGATCGCCCGCGACGTGGTGACCCCCCAGGACGTACTGGTGTTGATCCCGTCGGTCAGTGAGTCCGTGTCGCTGGTCCCCCGTGACTCGCTGGCCTCGGTGCTGTCCGAACCGGACCGGGGCGCCAGCGGCGCGCCGCCCGGGCGGGTGCGGCTGTGGCCCCGGCTGCGCCCGGAACTCTGGCTGCGCGACCGGCTCAGCGACGCCGACTGCGCCGTGCCCACGGTGGAGGTGTAGGAGTCACCGGCGGTGTCGCTGACCGACGCGCCCACGGTGTCGGTGAGCTGGCTCAGCACGAACCGGTGCTGCGAGCCGATCTGCTCGCTGGCTGCCTTGGCGTCCTCGGCGTTGCCGAGGCGCATCACCGCCAGTGCCGCGTTCCCGCGGCCGAGCCGCTGCGCGACGTGCGGCGGAATCGACCGGTAGGCGACGACCAGCCCGGTCCTGGTGGCCTCGCAGGCGCCTGCGAGCCGGTCGATCAGCTCCCCGGGCAGTGCCTGGGCGCCGGCCACGCAGACCGTATGCCGCCACGGCCGCCCTGGACGGGCGCAGCGGAGCAGGTGGGTGAGGGCGACCGTGACATAGGCCGCGAGCACGCCGTTGCCGAACGCGCCGCCGCCCGGATCCACGGCCACCACGCGCAGCCTGCTCGGCGGCACCGTGGCCGGATCGCTGCCGAGGCGCTCAAGCACCCGCAGCCGCGCCTCGAGTACCCAGGCCCGCTCGATGACCACCCGGTCGGCTGCGCCGCGGCCGAACAACCCGGTGATGCGCTCAAGCTGTACCGCGGTGAGCCGGCCGTGGCGCACATCCTCCCGCGGGTCCCCCACCTGCGCCAGCGCCCGCAGGGCCGCGGTCACCTGGCAGATCCGCGCCCCGTCCCCCAGCACCTCGAGCAGCCGGGCCAGTAGCGCGTGATCGGGCGCCGGATCGTGGCCGCCCGCCGCGGCCCGGTCCGCCGACACGCAGGCGGTCAGGATGTCTGCCATTGCCGCGGCGGGCAGGCCCACCCCGAGATCGAACCTGGGCAGGTCACCTGGCAGCACCCAGACCAGCGGGCCAGCCCGGAGCTGCCCGGCCAGCGAGACCAGGTCCCCGGCCACCGCGCCCTCGGACAGGTCGAGGACCGTCAGGGCGTCCCCGCTGGCCAGCCGCGGCACGCCGACGCTGGTCAGCAGCGCCGACCAGCCGGCCACGGTGCCTCCGACCAGATCGACCCGGTCGGTCTGTTCCGGCAATAACACCGGATACCACAGCGCCTGGCCGCGGAACGCGCGCTCGCGGCTCTGCCAGGCACGGAACCGGCGGGCGTGTTCCTCCTGAGCGGCGAACAGGTCCCGCTCCTGCGCCGCGCGGGCGGCGGTCACCCGGCGGCTCTCCGCCGCGATGGCGGCCTTCAGCGCCTGCCGCCCCCGCCAGGCGCTGACCGCGCCCGCCACGGCCAGGCATGCGAACGTTGCCACGCCAAGCCCGGTCAGCGCCGGGTTCAGCCAGCCCGCCCAGCCGAGCAGGCCCACCGCGCTGGCCAGCAGCGCACCGCCGGCGCCGGCCTGCCTGGCGGGACGGCTGATCAGGCTTTCCTCCCGCCGCTGTGCGGCCAGCCAGCCTGGGTTGACCCGCTCCGGATCCGGGGGCACCGGGCGCCGGGGCGGCTGCCCCGGGTCCGCATGCAGCAACTCGTGCTGCCAGCCCAGGCTGACCTGGCCGGGCCGGAACGCCCCGGCCGTCATTGGAGCCCCCAGGGAGCGGGCAGGCCGGCCGGCTCCGGCCGCGCGGGCAGGGGCCCATCGACGCTGCGGCACGGTGCCTGTAGCGCTACGGCGCCACTGCCCGCGCGCGCCGCGGCCAAGCCGGCGACGACCACGAAGTCACCGCTGCGCAAGGCGCATAGCGTGGCCGCTTGCACCACGGGAACCTCCATGGTGCCTAACGGAACGGCGTGGCTGGCCTCACCCGCAGCGGTCAGGCCGTCACCGGCTCCAGCCGCCTCGGCCTGGATCTGCCCGAGGGGCACGATCGTGGTGCCGGTCAGCGGGGCAATCTCGGCGGCCAGCCGCGGGTCCGCCAGCCGGTGGACGATGGCGGCGTTGACCCGGCCGGCGATCCGGGCGGCCGGCTCCGGCACGGTGGTGGCGAGCACCGGTGCCAGCCCGGCCGGGCTGCCCGCCGCGATGAGCCCGGCCACGGCCGCCGGATCGACCCCGTCGCATTCGGTGAGCCAGCACAGCCCGTCGGGCGCGATCCCGCCGCGGTACATGCTTGCGTACAGCCCGGCGATGTCCGCGGCGATCAGCCCGGCGATCACCCCGGCGGCAGGCCCGGGGCCGCCCAGCGTGAACAGGGCCACGCCGCGCTGCCGCACCACGTCGGCCAGGCTGGCGCCGTTCCCCGGGCTGCCGCCCCGAGGTCCCCACGGCACGTCCGCCAGTGCGGCCTGCTGCTCCGCGCCGGGCCGCACGCGGGGCTCGTACCGTGGCCCGCCGACCGCGCCGAAAACGTGCAGCGGGGCACGCGCGGCCCCGCACCGGGCGGCGAGCGTACCGGGCAGGTCGCGGTCCCCGGTGAGGTCCACCACGATCACCGGCTTGCGCCGCCGGATCGCCGCGTCGGCGAGCAGCAGGCCCGACGCCAGCACCGCCGGGGCCGCCGCACCGGTCACCAGCACGCCGCCGCCCGCGTCACGCCAGCACAGCACCGCCGCCCGCCCGGTGGCCGCCTCGACGCCGAGGCGCACCCCGTCCCTGGTGAGCATGCGCCCGGCCCGCAGCGAGGCGGTGGCCCTCCTGCGGTGCCAGCTGCTGACCAGGCCGGGGCGGGCCGTGGGCATGTCCCACTCATCGGTATGCAGCCAGCGCACCCACCACGCCACCGCGGCCAGACAAGCGGCCGGTATCAGTGCCAGCGGGACCTGACCGGGCAGCCCGTGCACGATCGCCGCGGGCAGCCGGCCCACGGCGGCGGGCCCGGTAGCCATCGCGTTCACCGCGGCGGCCGGGCCACGGCGCAGGCCCGCCGCTGCCGCACCGGGGCCGAGTGCGAGTGCCCAGATGACGCCGCAGGCCGCGGGGACGGCCAGCCACAGCGGGCGCCACCGGCTGGCCTTGCTCACCGCGTCAAACGCCGCCGCGAGGATGAGCGTCAGCGGCGCGAATAAGACGCCGGCCACCACCGCCGCGGTGGTGGTGGCAGCGACCAGTTCACCACGGCGTGGCGTGCCGAGCGGGACGAGGTAGCGCGCCCGCCGCGGCGAGCGCACCGGGGCGAGCGGAACGGCGGAAGGCATTTCGGGACTAAGGTTCCCAGCCGTCCGCGGTGTGTGTCCAGGCACTTGCCAAAGCGCCGGTGTTGCCGGTGCTCTCGGTGCCCGAATGCGGCGGGACGGCCTCGACGACGATGCGGAACAGTTCGGGGCGGAGCATCGCCATGGTCAGCGCGACCGGGGCACCGGTGGCGGGCATGGCGAAGCTCACCGTCACGGTGGCCACCGGCTCCCCCGCCGACAACCGCAGGGTCCGAGCCGCGGAAGGCGGCGGCAGGCCCATCTCGATCTGCACCGCACCCGGGCGCGGGCCGTCCGCGCCCGCGGAGCGCCAGGGCAGCGGGAACGACAGCGGTGACGGCACTCCGGTCAGCTCTTGCGGGCTCGCCGCGACCTCCTCCTCGAGGGGCTTGCCGGCGGGGAGCATCCCGAGCTTGGCGGCGAAGTGCTCGGGCAGATAGCTGGCGGCAAGCGCGCCGGGCTCTCCGCCGACCGTCCACACGCACCGGACCGAGAGCACCGGCTCGCCGGGAGCGACGCCGAGCGAGCGCCCGATGTCCTCCGGCGGCCGGCGCACGGTCGTGTGCCGGCTCGTGCACGCGAGCTGCCCGCCCATTGGGTCGACGCGGGAGACGAGCCCGAACACGCCCTCGAGCGGCACCCAGTACTCCGCCGGGCTCGCCCGGTACACCTGCCCGTCAGGGAGGCGCCGGACCAGGTGCCGTGCGGCCAGTTCGTCGATGGCCGCGTCGATCTCCGCGGAGCTCACGCTGTACCGCCTGGCCAGCGCCGTGAGCCTGGGTAGCCGCCAGCCTGGTTCGTGATGCACGAGGGCGGCGGCGAGCCGGTCGGCGAGGACGGCGGCAGCAGCCGGGCGACGGCGGGGGCCGCCTCTGCCCTCCTCGTCGTGGAGCATGCGCCTCGCCAATTGATCGTCACCGGAACTTCTCATAACGGGGTTTTCGCCCCGTTCACTCCAGTGATAGGGGGCTCAGGTTATGAGAAGTTGAACGGCAGATGGATGGGGAGGCGACGAGCAGGGGACGAGTTGTGAAACGAAACCCCTGCCTTCGCCCATGAAACCCGGTTGCCGGATACGCCGGAGGGGGCACGGTCAGGCGACCATGCCCCCTCCGGCGTGTTCTCCGTGGCATCGGACGGGCTCGGCTCAGCCCACCGGCGCGGTGACGCTGACCGCCAGCGTCGTGGTGTGACCGCGGTCGGCGGTGACCGTCTCCTCGGCGCGGGCGCCGCCGGGCGCGAGCACCCGGACGGTCCAGTTGCCCGGCGCGGCGAAGAAGCGGAACCCGCCGTCCTCACCCAGCGGGACCTCGGCGACAAACTCGCCATCGTCGTTCAGCAGCCGGGCGTACCCGACGCGCGCGGGGGCACCGTCGGCGGTCACCGTGCCCTCGATGATGGCCTCACCCGAGGAGTTCTCGGTGACCGCGACCCCGCCCGCTGGTGCGCCGCAACCTTGCGGTTCCCCGCTCATCGGCCCGAACCAAGCTCGATCGGCACGCCGACCAGGGAGCCGTACTCGGTCCAGGACCCGTCGTAGTTCTTGACGTTGGGCTGTCCGAGCAGCTCGTGCAGGACGAACCAGGTGTGCGCGGACCGCTCGCCGATCCGGCAGTAGGCGATGGTGTCCTTGCTGAAGTCCAGGCCGGCCTCGTCGGCGTAGAGCTTGCGCAGGTCATCGTCTGACTTGAAGGTGCCGTCGTCGTTGGCGGCCTTCGACCACGGCACGTTCTTGGCGGTGGGGATGTGCCCCGCCCGCTGGGCCTGCTCCTGCGGCAGGTGGGCGGGCGCCAGGAGCTTGCCGCTGAACTCGTCGGGTGAGCGTACGTCCACCAGGTTGCGCTGGCCGATGGCGGCGACCACCTCGTCGCGGAACGCGCGGAGCGAGGTGTCCTGCTCGCTGGCCTTGTAGGACGTCTTGGCCCGCTCGGGGACCTCGGTGACCAGGTCGCGCGAGTCGAGTTCCCACTTCTTGCGGCCGCCATCGAGCAGCTTGACGTTGGCATGCCCGTAGAGCCGGAAGTACCAGTACGCGTACGCGGCGAACCAGTTGTTGTTCCCGCCGTACAGGATCACCAGGTCGTCGTTGGAGATGCCGCGCGACGACAGCAGTTCCTCGAAGCCGTGCCGGTCCACGAAGTCGCGGCGTACCGGATCCTGGAGATCCTTCCTCCAGTCGATCTTCACCGCGTTGGCGATGTGGCCCTTGTCGTACGCGCTGGTGTCCTCGTCCACCTCGACGAGCACCACCCCGGGATCACCGAGGTGGGCCTCCACCCAATCGGCGTCCACCAGGACATCGGAGCGGGTCATGCAGGTACCTCCTTGTCATGCTCTGGCTGCCCCGTGTCGTGGCTGGACGGCCAGAACCGTCGGATCATCACATACATCTCGCAGCCCAGGCACAGGCCGAAGGCCGCGTTGAGAAAAGCCGCCGCGAGCGCTAGCGCGGCCGCGACGATGCCAAGCAGGGTCACGCCGGTGGCGTACCCGATCACCCCGATCACACTGATGACCAGGCCAACCCACTGGGAGAACCGTGGTGGTGCCTCGTCCTCAAGCTCGGCGGGCGGGCCGAGCCGGGGGCGGACCAGCCAGCGGAAGATGAGCCCGTAGGGCGCATACCTCAGGCCGAACACGGCGCCGATGCCGAACACGACGGCCTGCGCGCCCAGCAGCCAGGCGCTGCCGGTGATGAGCACCAGCACGAGGACCAGGGCCGACAACGCCGCGGCGAACCGCTGTCCCCTTGGATCGACCTTCATGGCCGCACCACCCTTTCCGCTCCGTTCCCGCACTGCCGCGATTGCAGGGAGCTCCGATTCTCCTTTGGCGATTCTCCGTAGCCGCCCGGCCGGCGCGCCAAGACAACGGCGAAAGGGCGGGGTAGCGGTGGCCGGGCTCGCTAGTCAGGCAATGCGGGTCCCGGCGTGGCCCCGGCGACACAGGGCCGCCGCCACCCGGCAGTAGTCCACCTGGCGGCGGATCGTGAGCATGACCGACCCGGTCGGTCGTGGCGTGCCCGCTGGCCTGCTGGCGATCGCGGGAGCAAGCATGGATCTGATGCTATGCGGGGCCATGCGACGTGTCACTCCCTCGTCCCCGCCGCCGGCCCGCCGGTGGCCATGGCCACCGCCGCCACCACGTCCTCGCGGCGCGGCAGGCCGCTCGCCCGGCGGGTGACCTGGCCCTGGGGGCCGAGCACGAACACCGTGGGGGTCCGCCTGACGTCGAGCAGCCGGACCAGGTCCAGCCGGTCGGCCACGTCGATCTCCACATGGGTGACACCGGTGTCGCGCGCGGCCACGTCGGCGAGCAGTTGCCGCGCCGCGCGGCACGGCGCGCAGAAGGACGAGGAGAACTGGAGCAGGGTGGCCCGCGACCCGAGTGGCTGGCCTAGTTCGGCCCCGGTCAGCGACTGGTGCCTTGCCGCCGACCGCGCCGCGGGGGCAAGCCGCCCATCGCGGCGCCGCAGCGTGAGTCCGCCCACGGTTGCGAGCGCCAGCACGGCGGCTACCACGATCGCTCCGGCAAGCACGCCTGTCTACAGCGCCAGGCAGGCGCGCCGCATTCCCGGGAGGTGCCGCGCCGTCAGTCCGCGGGCGCGGAGGCGAACACCTTGCCGTCGATGGTCACCTGGAAGCTGCGCAGTTCCTTCTCGCCGAGCCAGGTGGAGGCGGGGTACCAGGAGGTGCCCGGCCACGCCTTCCAGCTACCGACCATCGACTTGCCGCCGGTGGCGTCGGTGACCTGGAACTGGCAGACGCTGCCCGGCTGCACGCCGGTGACGTTGATCTCCATCTGCGTGCCCCAGGGCTCGGGCCGGTAGCGCACGGTGAGGTGCGCGCCGGTCACCGGGCCATTGCCGCTGGTCTGCTGCCAGGCCGAGGACTGAATCGGCCCGGGCGGCGCATTGCCGCCGGACGATTGCAGCGCGTTAGCGACGAAGGCGCCGCCGCCGAGGGCCACGATCGCCACGGCGGCGGCCGCTGCCACGGTGCGCCACCGGTGTATCCGCCGCACGTTGGTGGTGCGGGCGATCAGCGAGGTGAGCATTTCCGCGGAGGGCACCCCGGCGAGCTCGGGGTCCTGCTCCGGTGCTGCCAGGCGCTCGGCCTCGACGATCGGGACCTTGCGCAGCAATGCCGGAAGCCCGGCCAGGCTCGCCAGTTCCTCGCGGCACTCATGGCAGGACGAGAGGTGCTCGTCCACCTGGGCCCGCTCGGCGGGATCGATGGCGCCAAGCACATAGACGCCAAGTGCCTGCTTGATCTCGCGGCATCCAGCCATGCCGGTCACGGTGCCAGCCCCCGTTCCTCCAAGGCCAGCTTGAGCGCGCGGAGGGCGTAGAACGCGCGGGACTTCACCGTTCCCGCCGGCACGCCAAGCACGACGGCCGCTTCCGCCACCGATCTGCCCCGGTAGTACGTCTCGAGCAAGACCTGCCTGTGGTCGGGACGCAGCGCTGCCAGCGCGTCCGCGACCGCCCATGATTCGAGCACGCGATCGGCCTCATCGGGAACGGGGACGAGGTTGAGAGCGCCCTCGCCGACTTCCATCGGGCGTGCTTTTCTGGCCCTGTGCGCATCGACCGCCAGGTTACGTGCCACCGCGAACAGCCACGGCCTGGCCGGCCGCTCCGCGATCGCCTCGGGGTGGAGCCAGGCGCGCAGCAAGGTCTCCTGCACGATGTCCTCCGCCCTTTGCCTGTCGCCGTCCGTCATACGCAAGGTGAACCGCAGCAGTGCTGCCGCGTGCTCTGCATAAAGTGCGCGCACGAGTTCCTCGTCGCTGGTCTTGTGGGCCGGCGCAGAGTCCCCGGCTGCCCTGTTGCGCGCCACACCCATACCACGCAGGCGGGACGTGATCGGTTCACGGCGGGGTTTCACTGGCCCTCCCCGGGCCGATGCGGGCGAGCGGGTTAGCCCCGGGCGAACTGCACATGCCTGGCGGAGGCGGCGATCCGCAGGCCGTCCGGGGTGACATGTACCGATGTTAGGTGCAGGTGCAACGGCAGGGTGCTCAGCGGTACCACGATGTGCAACTGCGAGGAGTAGGCGGACACGGGCAGGCCGGTCAGGCCGGGGACGTCGACCCGGACCGGCGAAACCCTGATGCCGGAATCCGACACTCCGACCGCGACGGTGGCGGAGACCGGGATGTGCGCGCCGTGAAAGGCCAGCCTGCCGGACACGCTGAGGTTCTTCCCGTCCGGGTGGAGCCGGAGCCCGCCGGGGAGCCGGCGGTCCACGGTGCCGAAACCGACCATCGCCGAGCCCGCGGCGCGATCGGCGGTCACCATCGACGACCCGCTGCCCAGCACCTGGCCGACCGTGGCGTGCACACCGCTGAGGCGGACCTTCAGGTCGTGCAGCGTGGCACCGTCGGCGGGGACCTGGCTGGCCGAGACGTCGATCTGCCGGTAGTCACCGGCCGCGACCTGGGTAAGGAAAGGAAACCCGGTGATCGACACCCCGGGCTTGCCCGGGAGCCCATAGGCGCTGGCGAGCCGGTCGGAGATCTGGTTCTCCGCGACGGCGACCGAGATCCGGTCTGCGGCCACCAGCAGCACAGCGAGGACGGCGACGCCGATCAGCAGCTTTCGCATGGCGGTGCCACACTACCCAGCGGCCCCGGCCCCCCGCCCACCACACGGCAACGTGCCCGTAGCCGCGCTGGGAGGTCACCCCCCCGCGAACGGGGGCAGCACCTCGATGACAGCCCCCTCGGCCAGCGCGACCGCCTCGGCGGCACGCCCGCCCGCCTGCTCACCGTCCACCAGGAACGAGGACCGGGCCAGCACGGCGCGGAACTCGGCGGCCGCCGGGCGCCGCGCCACCGCCTCCGCCAGCGCTTCGGCCAGCGTCGTGGCATCGAGCGTCTCCTCGGCCACTCCGGCGGCATGCTTCGCCGCGGCGAAGTAGCGCACAGTTACCATTGGCACGTCGGATATCCTCGCTCCCATCGGCTCCGGGCGATGCTGCCTCGGGCCCTTCGGCAGATCCATGGTGGAGGGGGTTACTCCACACACGGTAAGGCGGAGGTGGCAGCAGAATGAGTGAGCTGTTCCTGCTCACCAACGCCGCCGAACCGCCCGTGGAAATCATGCCCGCACTCGGCCTGCTGTTGCACACGGTGCGGACCGGCCCGGCGGACATGATCTCATTCGAGGACGCATCGGCGGCCGACGCGATTCTGGTCGACGCGCGCCAGGACCTGATCGCCGCCAGGCAACTCTGCCAGCTACTGCGGCGTGCCGCGCCGCAGGCGCCCATCCTGGCCGTGCTGACCGAGGGCGGCCTGGCCGCTGTCACCGCCGAGTGGGGAGCCGACGACGTGATGCTCGCCACGGCCGGGCCCGCCGAGCTTGAGGCGCGGCTGCGCCTGGCCATCGGGCGCCAGGCGAGCGCCGTGCCCGTGGCGCCGGACGAGATCCGCTCGGGTGAGCTGTCCATCGACGAGGCCACCTACACCGCCCGGCTGCGCGCCCGGGTGCTCGACCTGACCTTCAAGGAATTCGAGTTGCTGAAGTTCCTTGCCCAGCATCCGGGCCGGGTGTTCTCCCGTGCGCACCTGCTGCAGGAGGTGTGGGGTTATGACTACTTCGGCGGCACCCGGACGGTGGACGTGCACGTGCGGCGGCTGCGGGCCAAGCTGGGCGCCGAGCATGAGGCGCTGATCGGTACCGTGCGCAATGTGGGTTACCGCTTCGTTCCGCTCAAGGCCATCGACGATGGCCGCCGGGGCCCGGTGCGGGACAGCGAGGCCGCGGCGCAGCCGCCGGACGCCGACGGCGAACTCGCCGCGGCCGCGAACCACGCCAGCGGCCCCGTCCGGGTGCCCGGCAGCTCGCGCGAGGGCTGAGCCCTTGTACGCGCCGGACGCCGACCGCGTCACGATCACCACCCTGGAGCAGCTCAGCGGCGCTGAGGCGGGCGAGGTGCTCGGGCTCGCCGATGCGGCGGCCGCCGCCGACGGCGTCGGCCCGCTGTCCGAGCAGGTCCGGCTGCACCTTGAGTACGGCGGCGACCACGGGGCGCGGGACCTGCTGCTGCGCCACGGTGGTGCCCTGGCGGGCTATTCCCACCTCGGCGGGCCGGACCCGGTCGGGCACCTCAGCGGTGAACTGGTCATCCACCCGGCGCAACGCCGGCGCGGTCTTGGCCTGGCCCTGGCCCGGGCTGCGGTGGCCGGGGCGGGCCCGCTGCCGTTGCGGATCTGGGCGCACGGCGATCTGCCCGCGGCGGCCAGGCTCGCCGCCGCCGCCGGGTTCACCCGGGTGCGGTCGCTGCTGCAGATGCGGCGCTCGCTCGCTGACTCGTTGCCGGAGCCACGGCTGCCGGACGGGGTCACCCTGCGCAGCTTCGTGCCCGGCCAGGACGAGGACGAGTGGCTGGCGCTGAACGCGGCGGCCTTCAAGGATCACCCCGAGCAGGGCGGCTGGACCCGGGGTGAGCTGGAACACAGGGAGGCGCAGCCGTGGTTCGACCCGGCCGGTTTCTTCCTTGCCGTCCGGGAGGGCCGCATGGCCGGCTTCCACTGGACCAAGATCCACACATCGGCGGACGCGGGTGAGCCAACGGGCGAGGTGTACGTGGTCGGCGTGCACCCCGCCGAGCAGGGCAGCGGACTGGGCAAGGCGCTGACCCTGGCCGGACTGCACTATTTGCGCGGGCGCGAAATACCCTCGGTCATGCTCTACGTGGACGGCGAAAACACCGCAGCAATCCGCCTGTACGAATCACTAGATTTCGCACACACCAGCACCGACGTCATGTACCAGCATGACGGGAAAGCCCTTCAGGCGACCGAGCGGATGCCGAGAACCTCGTCGAGTTCTTCCGAGCTGAGCGGATGATCGCTGGCGGCTACGGCGCTGAGGACTTCCGCGTAGAGTTCGATCTCGTCGAGTGCCACGCTGTCGTGGACTCGCAGATCGAGACGCTCTCCCACCGCGCCCACCTCCATTGCTGAGCGGATCCGCGGAACCTCTTAGCAACAAGGCTACGACGCGGCCCGTCCCCCCGCATGACCCACAAGGGTCATTCCCGGACCATCTTCGGGTGATTTTACCCACCCCCCTGATAACAATTCCAGCAAGGTGACTGCGCCGTGTCCCAGTAACCGGTATGGGCACAACTCGCCCATCCATACCGTCATGCACCGGCGCATCGCCTGCCGCGTACGGCTCGTTCGCGCTCCTCCCCTCCCGCCCCGGGCGACGGCTCCGCCGCCGCCCTTCCACCCCGGGGGCGCGAGCATCAATGGCCTGGTGTTAGGCTAGCTGTAAGTAACTGACCCCACCCGCCCGGTTACGCTCTGCGATTCGGTTAAACCGGGATAATCGTTCGTTTCGGTTGCGCGCGCGCGTAGACGGGACAAGAGTCGTGCCCACTCCCACCGGTGTGGGAGGACCCCGCTTTTCCCCGCATGACCCGCCCGGCCCGACCAGGTTTGCGGCGGCCCGCACCATCCGCCCGCCAGGGCGGCTCCGTCGACGACCGCCACCAGGCGGCCCCGTCCGTGCCCGCGCGGAGCGCATCGGGACGGCCTGGCTCACCTCTCGGGTGCCACATGACTAACGATGCAGACCTGATGCCAGACCTGGGACAGGAAGACGCCTTCGAAGTCCAGATGCGCGGCTACAGCCGCCGCCAGGTGGACGAATTCGTCGCCCGCACCCGAAGCCAGATCCGTGATCTTGAAGAGCGCCTCTCGCGTTCCCTTGACGACACTGAACGGGTTCGCCTGGAGCTGTCCGCGGCCCGGCAGGACCTGAGTAACAAGCCCGCCCACGAGGAGATCAGCGAGCGGGTCGGCCAGATACTCAAGCTCGCCGACGACGAGGCCAAGGCGCAGCGGAACCGCGCTCAGGACGAGATCAACAGGCTGCGCGACGACGCCAAGAAGGAAGTGGAACGGCACCGCACCGAGGCCCGCGAGCAGACCGAGCGGATGCTGACCGCGGCGCAGGAGCAGGCGGAGAACGCCATCGCGGGCGCCCGCGCGGAGGCGGAGAAGCTGCGCAACACGGCCCGCCTCGAGAGCGAGCGGGCGGTCGGCGACGCCACCAAGGAAGCGGAGACCACGCTCGCGACGGCCAAGGCCCAGGCCAAGCAGATGCTCGACGAGGCGACGATGCGGGCCACCGCCATCCATGACGGTGCCGAGCGCCGCCTCAACCTGCTGACCTCCCGGCACACCGAGACGATGCGGCGGCTCACCGAGATCCGCGACGTGGTCACCAATCTGGTGGCCAGCGAGACCGCCCGCGGTTCCCTGGAAGAAGAGGTCGCCAAGTCCGTGGCCACGGGGGTCGCGGCCGGCGCGGTGCCCGCACCGGCCCCGGCGGCGCCGGCAGCCCCGCCGGCCCGCGGCGGCGCCGAAGGCAGGCACGCCCCCGGTGCCCAGCTTCCCGGCCGCGGCGGCCGCGACGCGGCAGCGGAGCCGGCCCGCGCCACCCCCGCCAAGCCCGCCCCCCGCACGCCCGACGCTCAGGAGGAACCCCCCGGCCGCAGCACGACCGCCGACGCGCCCCCCGCCAAGCCCGCCCCCCGGTCCACGCCCACGGGCGGCGGCGCCCACGCGAGCGGCACCCGCCAAAACGGCCAGCCCGAGTAACACCCCACGACCCAGACGGGCTGGCCGATCCGGGCCAGCCCGTTTTGTTGTGATGCGGGGCGCCGCCAACGTGATCATGGTGCCCGGGTAACCCACCGGGCGGCGACCCCGCCGTGAGCCAGAGGCGCGTCAGCTAGCCAGCGTGTCGATTCGGCGCAGCAGCACGCCTTCGCGCAGCGCCCAGGGGCAGATCTCCAGTTCCGTCAGCCCGAGCAGGTCCATGGCCGCATCCGCCACCAGCGCGCCCGCCGCGAGCTGCGGAGCCCGCACCAGGGACACCCCGGGCAGTTCGGCCCGCTGGTCGGCGGTCATGGCGGCCAGGCGTTTTGCCAGGTCGGTCACGTCCTCGTGGGTCACGGTGCGCCGCACGTACACCCCCTCCGCCGAGGGCGCGGCGCCGGAGATCCGGGCTAGCTGCCGGAACGTCTTGGACGTGGCGACGGCCCGGTCGGGCGTACCGGCCTTGGCAACGTCCACGGCCCGGCGCGCGATCTCGGCGCGCACGTGCTTGCGAAGCTGACGGACCTGCTCCGGCTTCGGCGGGTCCCCGGTGAGCCAGTCCCTGGTGAGCCGGGCCGCGCCGAGCGGCAGCGAGATCGCCACGTCCGGCTCCTCGTCCAGGCCGGCCGCGATCTCCAGCGAGCCCCCGCCGATGTCCAGCATGAGCACGCGCCCCGAGGACCAGCCGAACCAGCGCCGGCAGGCCAGGAACGTGAGCCTGGCCTCCTCCTCCCCCGGCAGCACCCTGATGTCGACCCCGGTGCCCTCGCGCACCGAGGCGAGCACCTCGTCCCCGTTGTCGGCGTCCCGCACCGCGGAGGTGGCGAAGGCGAGCATCTCCTCCACACCCTTGTCCTCGGCGATCTGCAGCGCCTCATCGACGAACGCCCGCAGTTGCCGGGTAACGCTGGCCGAGAGCCGGTCGTCCTCCATGTGGTCCCCAAGATGCAGTTCTGCCTTGTGGGAGAACACCGGCAGCGGCCGCCCGCCCTGATGGGCGTCGACGACCAGGAAATGCACGGTATTGGAGCCAACGTCCAGGACACCAAGTCGCATAGATTGACGCTACTGGGTCCTGCCCCCCCGGGCGGCACCCAGCCGGGACGGAGAGAGGAACCCATGGCCGAGAAGACACGTGGGATCCGGGTCGAGCAGGGCCCCAAGCGGGTGCGTGCCTACCTGGGCGGGGAACTCGTCGCCGACACCAAGACCCCGTTCCTGGTGTGGGAGTGGCCCTATTTCCCCACGTACTACTTCCCGGCCGACGACGTGCGCGCCGAGCTGGTGCCGGCCGGCCAGACCGAGCACTCACCCAGCCGCGGCGACGGGCAGGTCTTCCACATCAAGGTGGCCGGCGCGGCCGCCGACGGAGCGGCGCTGCGCTACCCGGACTCGCCGATCGAGTCGCTGCGGGACCTGGTCCGGCTGGACTGGAACTCGATGAGCGAGTGGTTCGAGGAGGACGAGCCCGTCTACACCCACCCGCGCGACCCGTACAGCCGGGTGGACATTCTGGCCAGTTCCAGGCACGTCCGGGTGGAGGTGGACGGCATGACCGTCGCCGATTCCCGCCAGCCGCGGATCCTGTTCGAAACCGGCCTGCCGACAAGGTACTACCTGCCGCTCACCGACCTGCGGATGGACCTGCTGCGGCCGTCGGGCACGCAGACCCACTGCCCGTACAAGGGCACGGCCGGCTACTGGTCGGTGGACACCGGGCAGGCGGTGCACTCCGACATCGTGTGGATCTACCGGATGCCGCTGCCGGAGAGCCAGAAGATCGCCGGGCTGGCCTGCTTCTACAACGAGAAGGTGGACATCTACCTGGACGGCAAGCTTCAGGAACGGCCCAGGACGCACTTCAGCTAGCCGTGCCAGCCCGGGGGGCGACCCCCGGACCCCCGCTGGCCCTAGGCCCCATTCCTTCGTCACGGGGCCTAGGCCGCGCCGGAGAACGCCTCGGCGTCGCGCATCACCCGCAGCACGTTGCCGCCGGCCACCCGCGCGCAGTCGTCCTCGCTCCAGCCGCGGTTAAGCAACTCCGCGAACAGCGCCGGGTAGCAGGACACGTCGCCGAGACCCTCGGGCAGGTCGGCGGTGCCGTCGAAGTCGCTGCCGATGCCGATGTGGTTCACGCCCGCGGCCTCGCGCACATGCTCGATGTGGTCGGCCACCTGGTCGATCGTCGCCCGCGGCGGCGGACTGGCCGCGGCGAGTTCCTCGCGGACCGCCTTGTATCCCTGGTAGTCCTCGCGGTCCATGCCGCGCCGCTCCATCTCGGCCTGCACCCCGCGATCCCAGTCCCGGCACTCCTGGGAGACGAACGCGGGAACGAACGTGACCATGCACACGCCGTTGTTAGCGGGCAGCCTGGCCAGGATCCGGTCCGGCACGTTCCGCGGATGGTCGCACAGCGCCAGAGCGCTGGAGTGAGAGAAGATCACCGGGGCCCGCACGGTGTCCAGTGCGTCGGCCATGGTGGCCGGCGCCACATGGGACAGGTCCACCAGCATCCCGATCCGCTGCATCTCGGTGACCACCTCGCGGCCGAAGTCGCTGAGCCCGCCCACGTCGGGCTGGTCGGTGGCGGAGTCGGCCCACCCGGTGTTCCGGTTGTGGGTGAGCGTCATATACCGCACCCCGAGCTGGTAGAACATGCGCAGCACGCCGAGCGAGGACGCGATCGAGTGGCCCCCCTCGGCGCCGAGCATCGAGGCCACCTTGCCGCTGGCCCAGATCCGCTCCACGTCGGCCGCGGTGAGCGCGAGTTCCAGCGCGTCCGGGTAGCGGCTGACCATGGTCCGGACGAAGTCGATCTGTTCCAGCGTGGTGGCGACGGCCGCCTCCCCGGCCAGCGTCACGGGCACGAACACCGACCAGAACTGCGCGCCCAGCCGGCCTCGCGCCAGCCTGGGCAGGTCGGTGTTGGTGAAGCCGACCGGCGCCGCGATGTCGGTTCGCACGGCGTCGGCCTCGCGGAGCTGCCAGGCCAGATCGTTGTGGCCGTCGATGAGCGGGGAGCGGGAAAGCAGGGCGGTGGCGGCGGCGAGATGATCGGTCACCGGCTCAGCCTACGCAGCGCTTGTGCTGCCGCGCAGCGCACCAGCGCCGCTGCTTTACAGGATCAATACGCCAGCCCCGTGGATCCGGTCTCCTGCCAGGTCGGCCAGGGCCCGGCCGGCCTGCTCGAAGGGGTAAGGCGTGGTGGTGACGCTGATCGCGAGCCGCTGTGCCAGGGTGAGGAACTCGGCGGCGTCGCCGCGGGTGTTGGCCGTGACGCTGCACAGGGACCGTTCCTGGAACAGGTGCTGGTCGTAGTTGAGCGGCGGGATATCGGTCAGGTAGATGCCCGCGATGGCGCAGGTGCCGCCGCGGTCGAGGGTGGCCAGGGCGGCTGGCACCAGGTCGCCGACCGGGGCGAAGATGATCGCCGAGTCGAGCGGCACCGGGGTGGGGTCGAAGGAGTCCTGCGCGGACGCGGCACCGAGGCTCAGCGCCAGTTCGCGGGCGGCGGGGGCCCTGGTGAACACGTGCACCTCGGCCCCCTGGCCCATCGCGATCTGCGCCGCGAGGTGCGCTGACCCGCCGAAGCCCCAGATGCCCAGGGTGCCGCCGGGGGGCACCTGCGCCCGGCGCAGCGCCCGGTAGCCGATGATCCCCGCGCACAGCAGCGGGGCAAGCTCGGCGTCGGTGAACCCGCCCGGCAGCGCGTGCGCGAACGCGTCCGCCACGGTCAGGTACTCGGCGTAGCCGCCGTGCCGGTCCCACCCGGTGTACGTCGAGGCCGGGCAGAGGTTCTCCGCGCCCCGGCGGCAGTACCGGCAGGTGCCGTCGGTGCCGGCCAGCCAGGCAACGCCGACCCGGTCACCGGTCCGGAACCGGGCCGCTCCCGGGCCGGTGGCGGCGACCTCCCCGACCACCTCGTGCCCGGGGGTGATACCGGGTGCCCGCGGCGGCAGGTCGCCCTCGGCCAGGTGCAGGTCGGTACGGCAGACCCCGCAGCAGATCACCCGGACCAGCAACTCGCCAGGGCCGGGCTCGGGCACCGGCCGTTCCACCAGCCGCAACGGCCCGGACGCCATGGGCCCGGGGCGGTCCACAATCCATGCGCGCATGCAGCAAAGGGTACGCAGAGCCAGATGAATAACGGCCGCCATGGTCGCGGCCGTAGCCGGCCCGGGCGGTGATGTTTCAGGTGTCGTCGTTGGCTGTTTGCGTGGTCACCTTGTATGCCGACGCGGGCAGATGCCGCCAGGCCATGTGTGGTACCGCTTTCCGTGGTGGCTGGCTGAAGTTGAACATGCCGACCAGGTTGTCCGCAGCGGCGTCATCTGGGCCCAGCGCAGGCAGCCCGAAGTTGCCTTCGATGAAGGCCAGGATCGAGCCTGTGCTGCTGGTCACCGTGGAATCGGTGTAGCCCTGCTTCGCATAGAGGCTCACCACGACGAATGGGACGCGGACGCCCATCCGGCTCCCGTCCGGAGCAAGCGGCGGGGCAACCTGATCGTAGAAGCAGCCGCAGTCGTCGTAGGCGATGATCAGCGCCGTCGACGACCAGTCCGGTCCGTTCATGACGGCTGTGGCGATCTTGCCGATCCAGTTGTCCCCGGCCGCGTTGGACTCGTCGTTGTGCTGCGCGAACGCCAGGTTGCTTGCGGCTGGCATCACAAAGGAAACGCTGGGCAGCCTGCCGGCGGCAGCATCGGTAAAGAACTGGCTGCTTTCCACCAGATGCTGGTCTTGAGACGTGTCCAGGCAATCGGCGAATGATGGGCATGCCGACCAGATATAGCCGCATGCCGAGCTGCGATTGACGCATTGCGGGGTCTTCGCCTCGGCAGTCGACGCGGCGTAGATGTTCCACGACACACCTGCCGCGTCCATCTCGTCGAGTATGGTGCTCACGTGCTTGGCCCGCGTGGACTCCCAGGCTCCGCCGTTCCGCAGGCCCAAGTGGAAATCAGGTACGCAGGCCGGCTGGGGAGGGAGGGAGTTGCCGTGGACGGGCAGCATCCTTGCCACCTTGTTGACGGCGTCACAGCCCCACCCGGGTCCCGCCGATGTGGCGCCCGGCACGAGGGAAGGGTTGTCCCCGGTGAACCCATCTGTGGTCCCGGCTAACAGGTCAAGGTGGCCGCCCCAGGACGGCGCATCCACCTGGGTGAACGCGTTGTCTTCGATGGCATAGTCACTGGCCAGCGTGGCCAGGTTGGGGATGGCTGAGGGCAGGTACCCGGATATGCAGGCATAACCGTTGCGGGCAGCGCAGCCACCGACTTTCTGCCAGCCGTCCATCTTTTCCTTGTCGATGGCCGCAGCCTGGCACGCAATGCTATGACAGACCGACGGCACCATATCGGGTGCCGTGGTCGGCCTCACCACGCTGCCATCGGAGAGCCTCACCACGGCCGGCATGCCGCCCACGGGGCAGCGACCGGGGTTGGCGTCGCACCAAAACCCTAATTCCGAGTCGAAACTATGGTTTTCCTGCATAAGCACGACGATGTGCCGCAATGGCGTCGCCGCGCTATCACGGGCCCTACCTGGGAGGACGGCTCCCATGACGGTTAACAGCGCCATCATCCCAGCCACTATTAGCGCGATGCGAAACTTCCTCATATTGATCATCCCCTGACCCACAGTTCAGCAGCCCAGACCATGTACCGTGGCGCTTTAATTGTGTACCATGACGCCGCGAGGATTCAATACAGAAGGTACTTACCCAAGCGCCCGAACAGCAGATCCGGGCGTCAGCGGTGGGCGGCCGACAGGAGGCGGGGCCGCATGCGCATGTGCAACTTGGTTCTTTCTTTAAGCGTTGCAGGGACACTGTTTACCGGCCTCGCGGGGCCGGGAACCGCCGGGGGAACCACCTTCGTGAACTGGCCGCAGTACCTGTACTCGGCCAAGCACACATCCGACAACGTGGCGGCGACCGCGATTACCCCGGCGAACGCCGCACACCTCAGATTGCTTTGGACATTCGCCCCACCCGCCTCACCGGTGACCGGGCTCAGTGGCTTCTACTCCGGCCCGACCACCTACAACGGCGTGATCTACGTCGGCAGCCGCAACGGTTCCTTCTATGCCATTAATGAGGCCACGGGCGCAATCATCTGGCAGCGGTTCATTGGCTATGTCACCAAAACCACGTGCTTCGCTGAAGGGTTCACATCCACCGCCACCGTCAGCAAAAATCCGGCGACCGGGAGGCCGACGATATATGTCTACGGCCCGACCGGGTACCTGTACGCGATGAATGCAGCAGACGGGGCTGACGTATGGCCTCCGGCAGCCGTCGCCATCCCATCCACCAAGGTAAACGACTACTACGCGTGGGGTTCACCGCTCGTCTTCGGCGGGAATATTTACGTGGGTGTCAGCTCGGAGTGCGACGTTCCACTCGTACGGGGCGGATTGAAGGAATTCAGCCAGTCGACCGGTGCGCTGGAGAAGACGTTCTGGACGACGCCGCCCGGCACAAAAGGTGCGAGCATCTGGTCCAGTCCCGCGAGCAACGGCAGGTCAGTCTTCATCACCACCGGCAACGGCTCGTCAGCCAGCGACGGCTTCTCGATCATGAAATTGAGTGCCTCGCTGTCCCAGCACGGAATCTGGACCGTACCAACCGGAAGCCGGGTCCCGGACAGCGACTTCGGCGCTTCACCGGGCCTGTGGACGGCAAAGATCAGCGGTACGCCCACCGCGATGGTGGGCGCCTGCAACAAGAACGGCAACTTCTATGCGCTGCGCGCATCGGATATCCCGGCCGGCCCGGTGTGGACTGCGCCCATCGGGGATCCGTACGGCAGCGGCCACGGTCAGTGCGATGCGGGGCCCCTATTCGACGGCACGAACCTGTACCTGGCCAGCAACGGCACCACCATCAACGGCACGCCCTTCGCGGGCTCGGTCCGGGAGGTCAACCCGGCGACAGGGGCGATCGTGTGGCAGACCGGCCTTACCGGAGCGGTCTTCGGGACTCCCGGGATGGACGGCGCAGGTGTCATCGCCGCGTCGTCTTTCGAATCACCGGCCGGCCAGAACGGGCTTTTCCTGATCAACGCCGCCAACGGAGCACTGCTCACCACGGTCCCCTATGGCAAGACACCCACCTTCGGTCAGCCTGTCTTCGCCGATAATCGCCTCATTGTCGCAACCGCGGGCCTCGGCCTGCGGGCGTACACGGCAGGATGAACTGGTGACCCAGGCTGGCCCCGTACGGGGATAGTGGGGCCGAGGGTCAGCCTGGGACCAGGGCCGGACCCGGTCCGACCTTGACTCCTTAGGCAGGCAGTTCGGTTACTAGGTCCTCCGCGGTCTCCATGCCGGCCCGCCAGACGGAGCGGCAGACGATCTTGCTCGGGTCCACCCGGTCGCGGTAGCGGGCGGCGACCTGGCGGCCCTCTTCCAGCAGCCCCTCCGACAGCGTGGTCGGCTTGAGGCCGAGGGCGAGGAACTGGTCGTTGCGCACGGCCAGGTCGTTCTCCTCGGCCTCGCGGCGCGGGTTGGGCAGGTAGGCGATGTCCGCGTGCATCACGTCGGCCACCATCTTCGCCAGGTCCAGCACCCGGTGCGTCTCGGTCATCTGGTTGAGGACACGCGGCTTGTCGCCGGCCAGGGGCGGGTTGTTGATCGCGATCTCGATGCACCGGACGGTGTCACGGATGTGGATGAACGCGCGGGTCTGCCCGCCGGTCCCGTGCACGGTCAGCGGGTGCCCGATCGCTGCCTGCATCAGGAACCGGTTCAGCACGGTGCCGTAGTCACCGTCGTAGTCGAACCGGTTGATCAGCCGCTCGTCCCGGCTGGTCTGCTCGGTCTGGGTGCCCCAGACGATGCCCTGGTGCAGGTCGGTGATCCGCAGCGCGTCGTTCTTGGCATAGAACGAGAACATGAGCTGGTCGAGGGTCTTGGTCATGTGGTAGACGGACCCGGGGTTGGCCGGGTGCAGAATCTCCCGCTCGATCTCGCCGTCGGGGGTGGGGACCTTGACGGTCAGGTACCCCTCGGGGATCGGCGCGCTGCCCGACCATCCGTAGCCGTACACGCCCATCGTGCCCAGGTGCACCAGCGAGGCATCGATGCCGGTGGCGACCAGGGCGGTGAGCAGGTTGTGCGTGGCCCGGACGTTGTTGTCGACGGTGTACCGCTTGGTGTGCGGGTTCCGCATCGAGTACGGCGCGGCCCGCTGCTCGGCGAAATGCACGATCGCCTCGGGCCGGATTTCCTCCAGCACCGCAACCAGCCGGTCATACTCAGTCGCCAGATCCAGGTTCACAAACCCGATGGCGTGCCCGGACACCTCCTCCCATACGCCGATCCGCTCGCTCACCGGGCGGATCGGCGTCAGCGACTCAACTTCAAGCTCGACGTCGATCTTCCGGCGGCTCAGGTTGTCGATGATGGTGACCTCGTGACCACGATCCGACAGGTACAACGACGTCGGCCAGCCACAGAACCCATCACCGCCGAGAACCATAACGCGCATTCCGACTCCCATCACGCTGCGCCATCGAGTGAAAACCCGCGGCCGCTGCCGCCGGGGGGACCAGGTGCCGCACGGGGGTGGCGGCGCACCGGTCATGGCGTCCCGTGGCGGTCAGTGTACCCAAGGGAAACTGTCACAACTCCGGGCCTCACGCGACCGGAACTCAACATCACCACGAGTCACTTTAGTAACGCAATCGACTCGCACAGATACGGCTCGCGCGCTGGGCCGACACTAATTGGCCAAGCTTTTTGATGATTCCTTACCTGCCCCTGCCAGGCCAGTTACGATCGCGTTCACCTAGCGGTCATCTCTTCCAAATCTGGAGAAAATGATGCGTCGCATCGCTGTAACCATCGCTGTGGCCACCGTCGCGGCCACCGTGGCGATGGCCGGGGGGGCACCTGCGTTCGCCGCCCACCGGGCATCATCCAACACGACCACAGCCACCTACTATCTGTCGCTCGGGGACTCGCTCGCCCAGGGGGTCCAGCCCAACTCCTCTGGCGTCAGCGTGGAGACCAACCAGGGTTACCCGAACCAGTTGTTCGCCGCGCTCCGGACCGCCAACCCGACGCTGAAGCTGGTCAAGCTGGGCTGCCCGGGTGAGACCACCGGGACCATGATGAACGGCGGCATCTGCACCTACGCCAAGGGCTCGCAGCTTGCCCAGGCGGCGGCGTTCCTTGCCAGCCACAGGGGCAAGGTCCAGCTCGTGACCATCGACGTCGGGGCGAACGACCTCAACCCGTGCCTGGGCCTGCCGACCCTCAACCAGATCGTCGTGTGCCTGGAGGGGGTCTTCCCGCAGATCCAGGCGAACCTGACCAGCATCATGAACACGCTGACCACGGCCAGCGGCAGCGGTGAGCCGCCGATCATCGGGATGAACTACTACGACCCCGAGCTGGCCAACTGGCTCAAGGGCGACGCGGCGTCCAAGGAACTGGCCAAGGCCAGCATCGCGCTGGCCCAGGCCTTCGGCAACCTGCTGAGCGGCGTGTACACGGCCTTCGGCGCCAAGGTCGCCGACGTGTTCACCGCATTCCACACCAGCGCGTTCGGTGCCAAGGTCACCCTGCCCGAGTTCGGCAAGGTGCCCAAGGACGTCGCCTACATCTGCACCTACACCTGGGAGTGCGCGGCGCCCCCGGTCGGGCCGAACATTCACGCCAACATCCTCGGCTACGGCATCATCGCCAACACGTTCCTGAATACCTACCTCGGCTGATCCCGGCCACGAGTACAGGCAAATCAAGGGGCCGCCCGCCTTGCGGGCGGCCCCTTTTGGACGGGTGCAACCGCTTGCGGCCAACGGTGTCCCCGCAGGCCCCGGCCGTGCGGCCCGGGCGCGGCGACACGACAGGTTTCCATTAAGTCAAGGGTTGACAACCTGTCTGCAAAGTGGAGGCTGGCGTCGGGGCCGGAAATTTGCGATGCAACCTGATCACCGGAGATCAGCGTTGCCAGTTTCTGGAAGGGATGGACAGCATCATGCGCTTTCGTTCTGCTCTCCGCCTGGCCGCGACCTTAGGCACAGCGGCACTGCTGCCGCTGGCCGCCAGCGGCGCGGCTGCGGCGGCCCATTCGCCGGGCCGCGTTTTCAAGGGCACCAAGTCCGTACTCACCGCCGCGCAGGTCGAGCGCCTGGCGGCGCGCGCGACACACCGTTCGATCATCATCTTCAAGAACCAGCTCACCACGCTGCCCGCCAAGGGCGCGACCGCGAACGCGCGGATCCAGGCCGCCAACGCGTCCCAGGCGGGTGTGCTGTCCGAACTGCGCCAGGTGCACGCTACGCACGTGCGCAGCTACCACATCATCAACGCGATCTCCGCGACGATCTCCCCGGCCGAGGCCGCACGCCTGCAGCACAACTCCGCGGTAAGGGCCGTGGTTCCCGACGCGATGCGGCACTTCGCCTCGCTGGGTGGCGGCGCCCCCGCCCTCCCCGCCAAGGTGCGCCACCACGGTGTGCGGCCAAATGCGGTGCAGCCGATCTGCCCGAGTAACCCGGCGCAGCCGATCATCGAGCCCGAGGCACGCGAGGTGATGAACGTCGCCGCCGCGAACCAGATCGCGGACGGGACCGGGATCAAGGTCGGCATCATCGCCGACGGCATCGACCCGAACAACCCGGACCTGATCAGGTCCGGCGGCCAGCACGTCATCTTCGACTTCCAAGACTTCAGCGGGTTCGGCCCCGGCGCGCCCACCGATGGCCGGGAATCGTTCCTCGACGCCGGCACGATCGCCTCGCAGGGCAACCAGACCTACGACCTGTCCGGCTTCGTGAACCCGGCGCACCCGCTGCCGCCAGGCTGCAACATCAAGATCGAGGGCATCGCGCCCGGCGCCAGCCTCGCGGTGCTGAACGTGGCCGGCCCCAACCCGGGCTTCTTCAACTCGCAGATCATCCAGGCCATCGAGTGGGCCGTGCTGCACGACCACGTGAACGTGCTCAACGAGTCCATCGGCGGGAACCCGATCCCGAACACCCAGAACGACCCGGTGGCCCTGGCCGACCAGGCGGCGGTCGCCGCGGGCGTGACGGTCGTGTCCAGCAGCGGCGACGCAGGCCCGTTCAACAACATCGGCTCACCGGCCACCACGCCCGGCGTGATCGCGGCCGGCGGGACCACCACCTACCGGGTCTACCGGCAGACCAGCCGGTACAACACGAACCTGGTGCCGGGCGGCTGGGAGGACAACAACATCACCGCGCTGTCCTCCGACGGCATCACCGAGTTCAACCCGCACACGGTCGACGTGGTCGCCCCCGGTGACCGCGGCTGGTCGCTGTGCAGCAATGACACCGCGCACTTCTTCGGCTGCGTGGACATCGACCATGGCGCCAACCCGCCGCCGATCTGGGCGGCCGGTGGCACCAGCGCGTCCTGCCCCGAGACCGCGGCCACCGCGGCGCTGGTCATCGAGGCGTATCAGAACACTCACGGCGGGGCGTCACCGTCCCCGGCGCTGGTCGAGCGGATCATCACCAGCACCGCCACCGATCTCGGCGCGCCGGCAGATCACCAGGGCGCCGGTCTTGTCAACACGCTCAAGGCGGTCCAGCTCGCCGAGTCCATCAATGGCGGCAGCCCGCAGGGCAGCACGCTACTGGTGAACAAGACGAGCCTGAACGCCACGGTGAACGCGGGCCAGAAGGCCACATTCAGCGTCAGCGTCACCAACGAGGGCTCCGGATCGCGGACGGTCACCCCGACCGTGTCCGGGCGCCCGACCACCGTGTCGAACGACACCGGCTCCGTCACCCTGTCGTCGTCGTCACCGACCAACATCGACGGCGAGGGGCGCACCGATTTCTACGACACGCACACGTTCAGCGTCCCGGCCGGGGCCGGAAACCTGAACGGCAACATCACCTGGAACGCCCAGCAGATCGGCGGCGTCGCCTTCGAGACGCTGTTCGACCCGGCCGGAAACGTCGCCGCGTACTCGCTGATCGGGACGAACCGGAGCGGATTCGGGCACGTGGAGGTGCACAACCCGATGGCGGGCACATGGACCGCGGTGATCTTCACGGTCAGCAACGCCCCGTACTTCGGGCCGGTCCAGTTCTCCTACCAGACCGAGCAATTCCACCAGGCAGGTTCGGTCTCCCCGTCCTCCCTGACGCTCGCGCCGGGCCAGTCGGGCACGTTCCAGGTGACCGTGACCGCCGGGCAGGCCGGAGACGAGGGGCTCAAGCTGCACCTCGGCACCGGCAGCACCACGGACGGGAGCATCCCGGTCATCATCCGCTCGCTCGTCCCGCTCAGCTCGAGCGGCGGCACGTTCAGCGGCACGCTGACCGGCGGCGGCGCGACAGGCAACGCAGGCCAGGAGTTCACCTACCAGTTCAAGGTGCAGGGGAACAAGCCGTCGCTGAACGTCGGCGTCCAGCTGACGCACAACGGCTACAACCTGAACGGGTTCCTCGTCGACCCGAACGGCGAGCCGCTGGACGCGCAGTCCACGGCCGCGTTCGACGCCAACGACAACTTCCTCGGGTTCGGGCCGACCATGCAGTTCTTCCAGCGCTCACCGGCAAACGGCCTGTGGACCCTGGTGCTGAACGTGGCCGGCCCGGGCGACGGGGCGCATCTGAGCGAGCCGTTCACCGGCTCGATCTCGTTCGCCGCGCCGTCGGTGAGCAGCAGCGGGATCCCGAGCTCGCCCAGCACGGTGCTGCCGGCCGGGCAGCCGGTCACGGCGATCATCACCGTCACGAACACCGGAAACAGCAGAAAGGATTTCTTCGCCGACGCGCGGCTGAACGGGCAGGTCCCGCAGGAACTGCTCGGCAGCGACGTGAACAACGTGCCGCTGCCTCTGTCGCTGTTCGCCCAGCCGAACTGGCTGATCCCGCCGGGCACGAACTCCCTCGTCGTGGCCGCCCAGGCCACGGCGCCGATCACGATGGACGTCTCGTGGGCCTTCGGCGACCCTGACTTCCTCGGCGCCTCGTTCGGCAACGACTCCGTTGCGGCGCTCGCCGCGCCGCAGGTCGCCCCCGGGTTCTTCTTCGGCATCCCCGAAGCGACCGGGCCGTTCACCACCGGCACCACCGCGACGGTGAACCTGGCGGCGGTGGCCAACACCAACTCGTTCGACTCGGCCGTGTCGGCCAGCAGCGGCGACGTGTGGGCGTTCAGCGTTAATCCGAACGCGACCTACGCGCCGCTGAGCCTCGGCCCGGGCGAGTCGGGCACCATCACGCTCACCTTCACCCCGAACGCGCCCAAGGGGACGGTGGTCCACGGCTTCCTCGGCGTGGACACCTTCAACTTGGTCACGGACGCCGGTGACCAGCTGATCAACATCCCCTACTCCTACAAGGTCGGCTGACCGGAAAGGGATCATGCAAGGCCTAGGGGCAGACCCGCTGGCCTGCCTCTAGGCCACGAGCGCGAAGAAGGGGCCGCCCGCTGTGCGGGCGGCCCCTTGTGCCGCCCTGCGCGGCCGATGGCCGGCACGCCGGTGCCCGCCGTTACTAGGAGTCCGGCGGGCAACCGTGATGGCCCGGGACACGTACATGGGGCAGTTTCGTATGTCAAGGCTTGACAAAGCAACGGCAAAAGCGCAGCTTGCGTCCGGGCTGGAAATTTGGACCCGCGACGTGGTCATCGGTGATCACGCCGACCGGTTTCTGGGAGGGATGGACAGCATTATGCGCTTTCGCTCTGGTCTTCGCCTCGCCACGGTGCTTGGGACTGCGGCACTGCTGCCGCTGGCCGTCAGCGGCGTGGCGGTGGCGGCCCATTCGCCGGGCCGGGTCTTCAAGGGCACCAAGTCCGTGCTCACCGCCGCGCAGGTCGAGCGCCTGGCGGCGCACGCGACACACCGGTCGATCATCATCTTCAAGAACCAGCTCACCTCGCTGCCCGCCAAGGGCACCACCACGAACGCGCGCGTCCAGGCCGCCAACGCGTCCCAGGCCGGCGTGCTCTCTGAACTGCGCCAGGTGCACGCGACACACGTGCGCAGCTACCACATCATCAACGCAATCTCGGCAACCGTCTCCCCGGCCGAGATCAGCAGGCTGAAGGCCAACTCCGCGGTCCAGGCCGTCGTCCCTGACCCGATGTGGCACTTCGCGTCGCTCGGCATCGGGGCGGGCCCGGCCTTCCCGGCCATCGCCCAGCACCATCACGTGCGGTCCAACGCGCCGCAGCAGATCTGCCCGAGCAACCCGTCCCAGCCGCTGGTCGAGCCCGAGGCACGCGAAGTGATGAACGTGGCCGCCGCGGACCAGGTCGTGGACGGGACCGGGATCAAGGTCGGCATCATCGCCGACGGCATCGACCCGAACAACCCTGACCTGATCCGGGCCGGCGGCCAGCATGTCATCTTCGACTACCAGGACTTCAGCGGGTTCGGCCCAGGCGCGCCGACCGATGGCCGCGAGGCCTTCCTCGACGCCGGCACGATCGCCTCGCAGGCCAACCAGACCTATGACCTGTCCGGGTTCGTCAACCCGGCGCACCCGTTGCCACCGGGCTGCAACATCAAGATCGAGGGCATCGCGCCGGGTGCGAGCCTGGCGGTGCTGAACGTGGCCGGGTCCAACGCCGGGTTCTTCAACTCACAGATCATCCAGGCGATCGAGTGGGCCGTGATGCACGACCACGTCAACGTGCTCAACGAGTCCATCGGTGGCAACCCGGTCCCCAACACCCAGGACGACCCGGTAGCCCTGGCCGACCAAGCGGCGGTGGCAGCCGGCGTCACGGTCGTGGCCAGCAGCGGTGACGCGGGCCCGTTCAACAACATCGGCTCGCCGGCCACGAGACAAGGCGTGATCGCGGTCGGCGGGACCACCACCTACCGCGTTTACCGGCAGACCAGCCGGTACGGCACGCAGCTTTCGCCGGGCGGCTGGGAGGACAACAACATCACCGCGCTGTCCTCCGACGGCATCACCGAGTTCAGCCCGCACACCGTCGACGTGGTTGCCCCCGGCGACCGCGGCTGGTCGCTGTGCAGCAGCGACACCACGAACTTTTTCGGCTGTGCCGACATCGACCACGGCACCAACCCGCCGCCGATCTGGGCGGCCGGCGGCACCAGCGCGTCATGCCCCGAGACGGCGGCCACAGCGGCGCTGGTCATCGAGGCGTACCGGCACGCCCACGGCGGAAACTCACCATCCCCGGCACTGGTCAAGCGGATCATCGTCAGCGCGGCCACCGACCTCGGCTCGCCCGCCGACACCCAGGGCGCCGGGCTGGTGAACACGCTCAAGGCCGTCCAGCTTGCCGAGTCGATCAACAGCAACAGCCCGCAGGGCAGCACGCTGCTGGTCAGCAAGACGACCCTGAACGCAACGGTGCTCGCGGGGCACGCGGCCACGTTCAGCGTCGGCGTGACCAACGAGGGCACCGGGCCCCAGACGGTCACCCCGGCCGTGACCGGCCGCCCGACGAGGGCCTCCATCGACACCGGTACCGTCAACCTGAGCAGCGCGAGCCCGACCTACATCGATGGTGAGGGAAACACCGACTACTTCGCCGAGCACACGTTCAGCGTCCCGGCCGGGGTGGGCAACCTCAACGGCAACATCACCTGGAACGACCAGTCGATCGGCGGGGTGGCGTTCGAGACGCTGTTCGACCCGAACGGCGCGGTGGCCGCGTACTCGCTGCTCGGCGCCAACCAGAGCGGGTTCGGCCACGTGGAGGTGCACAACCCGATCGCGGGCACCTGGACCGCGGTGATCTTCACGGTCGGCAACGCCCCCTACTTCGGGCCGGTCCAGTTCTCCTATATCACCCAGCAGTTCCACCCGGCGGGCTCGGTGTCGCCGTCCTCCCGGACGCTGGCACCGGGGCAGACGGGCGCGTTCAAGGTGACCGTCACCCCCAGCCAGGCCGGGGACAAGGGGCTCAAGCTGCACCTGGGCACCGGCGGTAACGCCGACGGGAGCGTCCCCATCATCATCCGCGCTCTGGTTCCGATCACTGCGGCGGGCGGGACGTTCACCGGTACGCTCACCGGTGGCGCGGCCTCGTTCAACGCGGGCCAGGAGTTCACCTACCAGTTCAACGTCCCGTCGGGCAAGCCGTCGCTGAGCCTCGGCGTCCGGTTTGGCCACCCCAACTACGGGCTTGAAGGGTTCCTGATCGATCCCAACGGCCAGCCACTGGACGCGCAGACGACCGCCAACGACAACCTCGCCCCCGGGCCGACGATGCAGTTCTTCCATCGCTCACCGGCGCACGGCCTGTGGACCCTGGTCCTGCTCGTCGCGCTACCGGTCGACGGCGCGCACCTGAGCGAGCCGTTCACCGGTGCGATCAGGTTCACCCCCCCGGCGGTGACCAGCAAGGGGATACCGCACTCGTCCAGCACCGTGCTGCCGGCCGGGAAGCCGGCCACGGCCACCATCACGGTGACCAACACCGGCAACATCGCCAAGGATTACTTCGCCGATCCACGGCTGAACGGCAAGGTCCGGCAGCAACTGCTCGGCAGCGACGTGAACAACGTGACGTTGCCGCTGTCGCTGTCCGCCCAGCCGAACTGGCTGGTCCCGACCAACACCAGCGCGCTGACGGTGACCGCGCAAGGCACGGTGCCGATCACCATGGACGTGTCCTGGGTGTTCGGGGATCCCGATTTCCCTGGCGTCTCGTCCGGCAAGAAGTCGGTGGCGGCGCTCGCGGCACCGGAGGTGGCGCCGGGGTTCTTCTTCGGCCTGCCCGAGGCGACCGGGCCGTTCACCGCTCCCACCACCGGGACGGTGAACCTGGCAGCGGTCGCGAACACCAACCCGTTCGACTCGGCGGTGACCTCCACATCCGGCGACGTCTGGGCGCAGAGCGTCAACGCCAGTGCGCCCTACTCCCCGCTGACCCTGGGCCCGGGCCAGAAGGGCACCATCAGGCTCACGATCACCCCGAACGCGCCCAAGGGGACGGTGGTCCACGGCTTCATCGGCGTGGACACCCTCAACCTGGCCACCGCCTCGGGCGACGAGCTGGTCAACATCCCCTACTCCTACAAGGTCGGCTGATACGGCCGGGGGCAGGCCCAGCGCCTGTCCCCGTGCCCAAACTCCCGCAGGGTTGGGGCAGGCCAAGCGTCTGCCCCCGCCCCGGCATTGCCCGGCCGTCCGGGCGTTTGATTCAATGCTGCGATGATCACTCGTGGCAGCTCCGGCCGATGACCGAGGCGCCCGGGGGCATCACTCCCGCTCTCCCGCTCGCCAGGATCGCGCTTGGCTGCGGCAACTTCGGCGGGGTCGGCTCGGCGCCGGAGTTCTTCGGCCAGGGACTGAGCCAAGACCAGGCGCTCGCGGTGATGGATGCCGCCTGGCAGGCCGGCATCACCCACTTCGACACCGCCGACGCCTACGGCGGCGGGCGCAGCGAGGCGGCCATCGGGCACTGGATCGCCACCCGCGGGGTCCGGCCGCAACTCACCACCAAGACCTACAACCCGATGACGGCCGGGGCCGATCATGGCCTGGCGCCCGCGCGGATCGCCCGCCAGTTGCGGTCCAGCCTGGACCGGCTCGGCGTGGACCACGTGGAGCTGTACCTGGCCCACGACTTCGACCCGGACGTGCCGCTCGCGGAGACGTTCGGCGCCTTCGAGCAGGCCAGGGCGGCGGGCACGGTCGGCGCCTACGGGGTGAGCAACTTCGGCACCGCCCAGCTCACCGCCGCGCTCACGGCCGGGGCACCGCGGGCCATCCAGAACAGCCGTTCGCTGCTCGACCGGCAGGACGACGCCGGGCTGCTTGACCTGTGCGCCGAGCGGGGCATCGCCTACCTGGCGTTCGGCCCGCTGGCGGGCGGCTGGCTCACCGGCAAGTACCGTCGTGGTGAGCCGTTCCCCGCGGGCTCCCGGATGACCCAGCGCCCGGAGCCCTATCGGGGGCTGGTCACCGGCGAAACCTACGACGCGCTCGACCGGCTCCATACCCTGGCCGACGGCCGCGGCATGTCCATGGCCGGCCTCGCGCTCGCCTGGCTGCTCGCCGACGAGCGGGTCACCCAGGTCGTGATCGGCCCTGGCCGCCCGGAGCACCTGGCCCCGGTCGCCGAGGCGCTCCGCCACCCGCTCACCGGGCCGGAGCGGGCCCTGGTCGAAAGGACGGTCAGCTAAATGCGGGTACTGATGCTCAGCCACCGCGACGTGGTGGCCGCGCTGCCGCCGCGGGCCTGCGCCGAGGCGATGGCCGCGGTGCTCACGGCACGGGCACGGGGCGAGACCTACCACCCGTTGCGCACGGTGATGCGGCCGCCCGGGGCGGCTGGGCTGATGGGGCTGATGCCGAGCTGGCGCGGCGCGATGCGCGACGGCAGCGCGCAGGCCGGCGGCGGCGCGGCCTTCGCGCTCAAGGCGATCTGCATCATGCCCGGCAACCCGGCGCGCGGGCTCGACGCGCACCAGGGCACGGTCACGCTGTTCGACGGGGAGACCGGCGTGCCCACCGCGATCCTGGACGCCTCCGCGGTCACCGAGATCCGCACCGCCGCGGTCACCGCGGTCGCCACCGGCCTGCTGGCCCGGGCCGACGCACGCACCCTGGCAATACTCGGAGCGGGCGTCCAGGGCCGCGCGCACCTGACGTCCCTCGCTGGCGTGCGCGACTTCGAGCGGGTCCGCGTCTACGCACCCACCCGGGCACACGCCCAGGCCCTGGCCGAGCAGGCCGCCATGCCTGGCGCGCAGGTCAGTGCGGCGGATACCGCCGAGGCTGCGGTCCGCGGCGCCGACGTGGTGGTGGCGGCGACCAGCTCGCGCGAGCCGGTGCTCGCCCACGCGTGGCTCAAGCCGGGCGCACACGTCAACGCGGTCGGCGCCAGCACCCCGCAGGCACGCGAGATCGACACCGCCACGGTGGCCGCGAGCGCGCTGTTCTGCGACAGCCGCGAATCGGTACAGCACGAGGCCGGTGAGTTCCAGCTCGCGGTCCGCGAGGGAGCGATCACCGGTGAGGAGCACATCAGGGCCGAGATCGGCGAGGTGCTCGCGGGCAGCGCGCCGGGCCGCCGGGACGACGCGGAACTGACCTTGTTCCGCTCGCTCGGCATCGGCGTCGAGGACCTCGCCGCGGCCGAGATCGCGGTCGCGGCAGCCCGCGAGCGGGGCCTGGGCACGGAGGTCGAGCTGTGATCGCGCTGGCCGACATCGAGGCGGCGCGGGAGCGGATCGCCGGCGCCGCCATCAGGACGCCGCTGGTCCGGCTGCCCGTCGAGGATGCCCCCGCCGAGATTTATCTCAAACTGGAGAACCTTCAGCCGATCAGCTCGTTCAAGATCCGCGGTGCGACGAACGCGGTGCGGCTCGCGGGGCCAAGCGCCAGCGCCGGCGGCCTGCTCACCGCGAGCGCGGGGAACATGGCCCAGGGGGTCGCCTGGGCCGCGCGGTCGCTCGGCGTGCCCGCCACCATCGCCGTGCCCGAGCATGCGCCGGAGGCGAAACTGGCGGCCATCGCCCGGCTGGGCGGCCAGGTGGTGAAGCTGCCCTACGACGACTGGTGGAACGTGATCGTCACCAGCCACCTCAACGGGGCCGAGGGCCTGTTCGTGCACCCGGTGCAGGACCCGGCCGTGATGGCCGGGAACGGGACGATCGGCCTGGAGATCCTCGAGGACCTGCCCGCCCCGGACGCCGTGGTCATCCCGTACGGCGGTGGCGGTCTTGCCGTCGGCATCGCCAGCGCGATCAAGGCGCTGCGGCCGGGGACGAAGATCTACACCGCCGAGCCGGAGACCGGCGCCGCACTGGCCGCCGCGGTGGCCGCCGGGCACCCGGTCGACGTCGACTACCAGGCCTCGTTCGTGGACGGGGCCGGCAGCCGGCGTGTGCTCGACAGCATGTGGCCGCTCATCACGCCGCTGATCGACGGCGCCCTCTCCGTCAGCGTCGCCGAGGTCGCGGCCGCGGTGCGGCTGATGGCCGAGAGAGCCAGGGTGATCGCCGAGGGCGCGGGCGCGCTCGCCCTGGCCGCCGCGCTGTCCGGCCAGGCAGGCTCGGGGACGGTCGTCTGCGTGGTCTCCGGCGGCAACATCAACCTGGACAAGCTCGCCGCGATCCTCACCGGCGCCACCAGCTAGCCAAGGGGGCGCCCGGCCCGCCCCCCGCCGCCGCTACGGGCGGCGCGCCGCGCCGCCCGTGGCTCCACTATGACCGGCCGTCACCCCCCGGGGGCGCGCGCTTCGTGCTGCCTGTTCTGTTTGACCAACCGTGCCTGAGTGCTCTACCTGTGCCTCACAGATCACACAGACAACTCATGTCACAATGGGCAGATAATCCCTCAATAATCGCGCAAATAGGCCAATATTATTGCCAATGGCAGGCGCCCAGTTACCCTGCGCGACATAAAGCCTCCCATTCCGGCCTTATCCGCCCCATCACGGATGTAGTACATGGCGGGTCACGCTATGTCATATATCAGTGTTCGCCACGCGCAAATCTTAGAAATGACTGCATGTAGGTTAAGTACCGGTTAAGGTGCTCTCGACGTGCCGGTTTCTGCAGCGCCTGGCCCTGAACTCGCCTTGTGCTGGCCGGTGGGTCGCCCTATTGCCTGAGACAAGGAACGCCTTGTGCGCCCCCATCTCACGAGGAAATTCACCCTTTTCAACCGCTGGAACCACGGAAAGTCATCAGCATCCACATCCCCGAAACTGAGATTGCTGGCTAGGGCCGCAGTGCCGTTGATCGCGGCATTCACCGTGATCGGACTGGTCGCGGCACCCGCCAGCGCCAACCGGCGCCAGGACGCGATGTCCTGGGCTCTGCGCCAAATCGGCTGCCCCTACACGTATGGCGGCACCGGCCCGTGTAGTCGCGGTTTCGACTGCTCCGGGCTGGTGGTGTCGGCCTACGCCCACGTGGGCATGTCACTGCCGCGCACCACGTACGCGATGCTCGCCAGCAGGGCACTGAAGCCGCAGCGGGACCACCCCAAGCCGGGGAACCTGGTGTTCTTCGGCGACGGCCACGTCACCCTCTACTACTGGCGGCACGTGGTGCTCCACGCGCCGGCACCTGGCCAGAGAGTCCAGCTCACCCGCTGGTATCCGGGCTCGGACTGGGTGCCCACCGGCTACTACAAGATCCGCGACGCGGGCAACGGCCCGATGCGCGGGCTAGCCAAGTGGGTGCACCAGATGATCACCCGCTACCACCTGAAGATCCACAACAACACCACGCTGCAGGACCGGTTCCCGCGCCGGTAACCGTGACACCGTGATCACGGACGATCAGCAGGAGGAACCCCGCAAACGATCGTCCGTGATCACGGACAGCGCCTGGCCCGGCACCCGGCTGCCGCCCGTGGCCGGCCGGCGGTTGTCACGCCTTGCGGGCCGCTTCGAGCGCCTCGACGAGGCGGTCCACCTCGCCGGTCGAGTTGTAGTGGATGAAGCCGATACGCACCGACTTGCCGGTGTAGCCGAGCCGCTGGTACAGGTCCAGCGAGTACCACGAGTCGTGTGCCCAGACGCCGATCTGCGCGTCGGCGAGGCGGGCGGCCACGTCTTCGGCGGCCACACCGGCCACGTTGACCAGGAACGTGGGCACGCGGCCGGCCATCCCCGGCAGCCCGTACACGGTCACCGCGTCGGAGATCCCGTCGAGGAAACGCTGCCCGAGCGCGCGCTCGTACGGCACGATCGCCTCGAAGCCCCCGATCGAGTCCAGGTAGTCGATCGTGGCGTTGAACCCGGCGAGCAGTTCGTACGGCTGCGTGCCGGTCTCGAACCGGCGGCCGAGCGGGGTGGCCGGTGCCGGGCGGGCCTTGTACGGGCGCCAGCCCTCGATCACCTCGGCCCGCCCGAAGGCCATGCCCAGATGCGGGCCGCAGAACTTGTACGGCGAGCAGAGCAGTACGTCGGCACCGACCTCGCGGACGTCGATCGGCTCGTGCGCCGCGTAGTGGACCGCGTCGATCCAGGCAAGCGCCCCGGCCTCGTGCGCCAGTTCGCAGACGCGGCGGGCGTCGGCGACCGTGCCGACCGCGTTGGACGCCCACGCGAACGCCACGACTTTAGTGCGCGGCCCGAGCTTGCGCTGCAGGTCGGCGAAGTCCAGCGTCGTGTCGTCCAGCAGTTCGACGTGCCGGACGACCAGATCGCGGTCGTGGGCAAGCTCCAGCCACGGGGCGACGCCGCCGTCATGGTCCGCCGAGGAGACGAGGATCTCATCGCCGGGCCGGAAGCCGCGGCCCGCGGTGCGGGTGAGCGTGAAGTCCAGCGAGGTCATGTTCGCGCCGAAGATCACCTCGTGCGTCTCGCAGCCCAGGAACCGGGCCGCCTTGCGCTCGGCCTCCTCGAGGATCTCGCCCACCCGGCGGCTCGTCGCATAGCCAGCGCCCAGGTTGGCACTCGCCTCACGCAGCGCCCGGGCGACGGCCTCGCCGACCTCGTCCGGCACCTGAGTGCCGCCCGGGGCGTCCAGGAACGCGAAGTCCCGCAGCGAGGAGAAGCGTTCCCGCACCGAGGCGACGTCGAGGCTCGAGCGCAGTGTTTCGGTCATCAGCAGGTTCCTCTCCGCTACGGCACTGGTGAGCGCCTAGATTTCGATCGAATCACAACCGCCAGCCAGACCTCAAAACCCTTCCCTTGCCCTGGTAAGCAGCGCGATGGTTTGATCAACAGCACTTTGGATCGCCAGGGAGGGCGTACCCATATGAAATCAAGCATGATCGTCGCCGCGGCGGCAGCAGGTGCGCTCGCCGTGGCCGGCTGCGCCAGCAGCAGTACCAGTTCCACCGCTGGCGGCGCCACCAAGTCGTGTGTCGCGTCGACCGGCATGGAAGGCCCGCTTACCGGCCCGGTGGCCGTCCTCGGACAGGAGCAACTGCACTTCGCGCAGCTCGCCGTCCTGCGGGACAACCTGGCCAACCACACAAAGATCACGATCGTCCAGGGCGACACTCAGCTCAACCCGGCCCAGGCGACGACCGTCACCCAGCAGTTCACCTCGAACTCGAAGATCGTGGCGGTGGTCGGGCCGGCGGGCAGCCAGGAGGTCGAGGCCGTGGGCCCGCTGATGGCCCGGGCCGGCCTGGCGTTCATCTCCGGGTCGGCGACCGCCGCGGCGCTCACCACCGGCAAGTACCCCACGTTCTTCCGCACCGTGTCCAAGGACAGCGTGCAGGGGCCGCAGGACGCCAACTACATCATCAACAACCTGCACCCGAAGGCCCTGATGATCGTGGATGACCAGGAGGCGTACTCCACCGGACTGGTCTCCGCGATGATGCCGATCTTCCAGGCGGCCGGGATCAAGGTCGACCACGAGTCGGTCTCGCAGAAGCTCACCGACTTCTCCTCGCTGGTGGCCAAGGTCACGCCCAGCACGACCGTGGTGGTCCTGCCCTGGCAGGTGGCCTCGAACGCGCAGCAGTTCGGGCGCAACCTGGCCCAGCAGCACAAGAAGGCCGTGATCTTCGGCACGGACGGCCTGTTCTCACCGGGCACGTTCAGCATCAACGGCTCGTACGTGTCCTCGTTCGGCCCGGACATCACCGCGCTTCCCGCCGACAAGGCGATCGCGGCTGCCGCGTTGGCGAAGTTCGGGAAGTTCGGCACGTTCGGGCCGCCCGTGTTCGCGGCGCAGCACGTGATCGACGAAGCGATCGCGTCGGTCTGCAAGTCGGGCCAGACGCCGAGCCGCGCCAACGTGCTCGCCGCGATCAAGAAGACGAACGAGGCCACGACGATCCTCGGCCAGCCGATCAAGTTCACCTCGAGCGGTGACGTCGTGAACGGCAAGTTCTTCCTGTTCAAGATCGACTCGACCGGCAAGTACAACCTGATTCCCGGCTGACCGGCGGAACCCAGCTAGCCGCCCGGCGGCGCGCCGGCCCACTGCGGGCGCGCCGCCGGGCGGGACCGGGCAGGACGACGGCAGGCAGGAACTCACGCGCATGGGCTTCTTCTTCCAGGAACTGGTGAACGGGATCACCACCGGTGCTCTGTATTCGCTGGTCGCGCTCGGCTTCTCGATGGTCTACGGGGTGCTGAAGCTGCTCAACTTCGCCCATGGGGACCTGTACATGGTCGGGGCCTACATCGGGTTCTTCGTCATCCAGTGGTTCGGCGGGCCGTCGTCACTGAGCATCGCGGTCCCGCTCTTGCTGCTGATCATGTTCGTGCTGGCGGGCGTGGTTGTTGGCGGATTGGGCGTGGCGATCGAGCGGTTCGCCTACCGGCCGCTGCGGGACGCGCCGCGGATCGCCCCGCTGATCACCGCGATCGGCATCTCGTTCTTCCTGGAAAACGCGGCGCTGCTGCTGTTCGGCGCGCAGTTCCGGGTCTACAACACCGCGGACTTCATCTCGCTCTCGTCCGGGATCACGATCGGGTCCGTGACGATCGACTCGGTGCAGATCATGGTCCTGGTGCTCGGCCTGCTGCTCACGGTCGGCCTGCGGGAACTGGTCAACCGCACCAAACTCGGCAAGCAGATGCGGGCGGTGGCCGCCGACCGCGAGGCGGCCGAGATGATGGGCATCAACGTGAACTTCACCATCGCGGCGACGTTCTTCCTCGGGTCGGCACTCGCCGGAGTGGCCGGCGTGATGGGCGGGCTGCTGTTCAACCAGGTGACACCCACCATCGGGTTCATCGTGGGCCTCAAGGCCTTCACCGCCGCCGTGGTCGGCGGCATCGGCTCGCTGCCCGGCGCGATGCTCGGCGGCCTGCTGATCGGCGTCGCGGAGTCGATGATCACCGGGTACATCTCCTCCACGTACACCAACCTTTTCGTCTTCGCGCTGCTGATCGTCGTGATGCTGGTGCGGCCAAGCGGGCTGCTCGGCCAGGCGCAACTGCAGAAGGTATGAGCGGATGAGCCTCGATTCGCCGCCACCGCCCGCCGGACCCCCGCCGCCGACCGGGCCTCAGGTCGGTGCGGACGAGTGGGTCGCCAGACAGGCGCACCGCCGGGAGTACCTGCCGTCCTGGCTGGGCCGCGCGCAACGGCAGGCCGAGCGGATCGGCTGGTGGCCGCGGCTCGCCCTGGCCGGCCTGGCCGCGGCCGCGCTGCCACTGGTGGGCCTCGGCGGGTTCCAGTTGCAGGTCGGGATCGACGCGCTGGTGATCGCGCTGCTCGCGGTGGGGCTGAACATCACGGTGGGCTGGACTGGGCTGCTCGACCTGGGCTACGTCGCGTTCTTCGGCTTCGGCGCGTACGGGTTCGCGCTGGTGTCCTCGGGCCAGGTCGGCACGAACGGCATCCACCTGCCGAGCTACCTGTCCATACCGCTGGTGATGATCGCCGCGGCGGTGCTCGGCCTGCTAGTCGGGCTGCCGTCGAGGCGGCTTGTGGGTGACTACCTGGCGATCGTCACGCTGTTCTTCGGCGAGGCGTTCGTCGAGTTCACCAACAACGTGGCGCCGAACACGCTGGGCGGGCCGAACGGGATCGTCGGTATCGACCCGATCAGCATCTTCGGCCATCAGATCACCACCAACACCGGGTACTACCTGCTGCTGGTGGTCGTGCTCGTGGTCACCATGGCGGTGCTGCGGCTGCTCGAATTCTCCCGCACCGGGCGGGCCTGGCGGGCAGTGCGCGAGGACCCGCTGGCGGCGGGATCCATGACGATCCCGGTCGACCGGGTCAAGCTGATGGCGTTCGCGTTCGGCGCCGCGGTCGCGGCGCTGGCGGGCACCATCTTCGCCGCGCAGCAGATCAGCGTGTTCCCGACCGACTTCGACACGCCCATCCTGATCCTGATCTACGCCGGGCTCATCCTCGGCGGGGCGGGCAGCATCGCCGGCGCGGCCACCGGCGCCCTGGTGATCATGGTCATCTACGACGGGCTGCTGCGCAGCCCGACCGATTCCGGTTACCTGTTCTACGGCCTGATCCTGCTGACCCTGGTTGTCAAGCTGCGGCCGTGGCGGCGGCTTGGCTTGGTGCTAGGGGCCACCGTGGCGCTCGGGTTCGCGGTTCACGCCATCGCCGCGGCCGTCTCGGCCCGCGCGGTCGCGGGCAGCCCGACCTCGACCGGGTGGATCGGCACCGCGATGCACGACTGGGTGATCGTGCCGGCCAATGCCGCGGTCGCCGGTAACTGGGGGTTCGTGGCGCTGGTGTGCCTGCTCATTGCGCTGGTCCAGGTAAGCTCCCGGACGCGGACAATCCTGCTGCCGCCCACCCTGTACCTGGCGGCGTTCGTCTGGGAGACCCGGCTGAGCGTCGAGCCGGCCGTTACCAGGCAGCTCATGATCGGTGCGATCCTGATCGTGATGATGAACGCACGTCCGCAGGGGCTGCTGGGACAACGGCGCGTGGAGGCCATCACATGAGCGCGGACGCGAATCAGCCGGGGACGGCCGCGCCCGAGGGCGGCGAGCACCGCAGGGACTCCGTATTGCAACTGCAAAGTCTCTCGCTGTCCTTTGGCGGCCTGCGCGCGCTCTCCGAACTGGACCTGCAGGTGCGCGAGCGGGAGATCGTGAGCCTGATCGGGCCGAACGGCGCGGGCAAGACGACCGTCTTCAACGTGATCACGGGCGTGTATGAGCCGAGCGCCGGGGATGTCGTCTTCGCCGGGAAGTCGATCGCCGGGCTGCTGCCGCACACCATCGCCCGCAAGGGGATCGCGCGGACCTTCCAGAGCCTGCGGCTGTTCCTGAACATGTCGGTGATGGAGAACGTGATGGCCGCGACCTACGGCCACACCAAGGCAATGCCGTGGGAGTCGGTGCTGCGGCTGCCCCGGGCCAGGCGCGAGGAGCGCGAGGCCAGGGCGCTGGCGACCGAGGTGCTCTCGTTCTTCGGCCAGCGGCTGGCCGGGTACCGTTGGGACCAGCCCGCGTACTCCTTGTCGTACGCGAACCGGCGGCGGCTTGAGATCGCTCGCGCGCTGGCTACGCAGCCCTCCCTGCTGCTGCTCGACGAGCCGGCCGCCGGGATGAACCCCGCGGAGACGCACGAGATCACCGAGTTGATCGCGCGGCTGCGGGACGAGCGCGACGTGGCGATCCTGGTGATCGAGCACGACATGCACGTGGTGGCGTCCTGCTCGGACCGGGTGGTGGCGCTGGACCACGGGGTCAAGATCGCCGAGGGCGGCTTCGACGCGGTCGCGGGCCATCCGGCGGTGGTCGAGGCCTACCTCGGGCGGGATCCAGAAGCACTCTCGGACGCCGGATGAGCGGGCCGCCCCCGGAGGCACCCGCCGCGCTGCTCCGCCTCGACGACGTCACCACCTACTACGGCCAGATGCGGATCCTCGAAGGTATCTCGCTGGATGTGCGCGAGGGCGAACTGGTTTGCCTGCTCGGCGGCAACGCCTCCGGCAAGTCGACCACGCTCAAGACGATCCTGGGCATCGTGCGGCCGCGCACCGGCCGGGTGCTGCTGCGCGGCGAGGACGTGACCGGCTGGACGGTGCCGCAGCGGATCGCCCGTGGCATCGCGATCGTGCCGGAGAACCGCCGGCTGTTCGGGCAGATGACGGTCAGGGAGAACCTCGAAATGGGCGCGGTGCTGCGCGCCGGCGAGAAGCTCGACGAGGATTTCGACCGGGTACACGCGCTGTTCCCGCGGCTGCTCGAGCGCCGCGGCCAGCTCGCGGGCACGCTGTCCGGCGGTGAGCAGCAGATGGTGGCGATGGGCCGCGCGCTGATGTCGCGGCCCCGGCTGCTGCTGATGGACGAGCCGTCGATGGGCCTGTCCCCCGCGCTGGTGCAGCAGAACTTCCAGATCATCAAGGAGATCCACAACTCCGGCGTGGCCGTGCTGATGGTGGAGCAGAACGCGGCGATGGCGCTGTCCATCGCCGACCGCGGTTATGTCCTGTCGACCGGGGAGATCGTCCTGGCGGGCACCGCGGCGGAACTGCTGGCCAGCGAGGACCTCAAACGCGCCTATCTGGGACGATAGGCACATGGATGTGGTGGTGCGCACCCTGGTGGATACCGCGCCGGGAGGGGACGGCCTGGTCAGGCGCCGGGTCGAGATGCCCCCCGGATCGGCCGTCGAGGCCGCGGCCGGGCCCGGCGGCGAACTGTGGTACGTGATCGACGGGGCAGGCCTGCTGACCTCCGGGGACGGGCCGGCAGCGCCGATCGTGCGGGATGCGGCGCTGTGGCTGCCGCCCGGCGCACGCTACCGGCTGACCGCCGCCGCGGGCATGCTCACGATGGACAGCGTTACGCTTCCCGCGGCCACCGGGCTCCTCGACGACACCGGGGGGCCGCGGCTGGCCCGGTTGGCGGACTGCGCCGTGGAGGTGACCGGGGACCGGCGGTTCCGGGTCCTGTTCGGGCCGGGCAACGGGTGCGAGGCGGCCACCCAGTTCGTCGGCGAGATCCCGCCCGGCCGGGCCCCGCTGCACAGCCACACCTATGACGAGGTCGTGCTGGTGCTGGACGGCGAGGGCGTGCTGCACGCCGGTCCCGTCGAGCATCCCATCGCCGCGGGTACCTGCATTCACCTGCCGCCGGGGCAGCAGCACTGCCTGGAGAACACCGGGCAGAGCACGCTGCGGGTGCTCGGCGTCTTCCACCCCGGCGGCAGCCCCGCCGCCAAGAGAACGGCTTCCTGACCCAGCGCTGCCATCGCCGAGGTGCGCCACTTCCTTGATCACGGACGATCACCCCGCGGAAACCGCAAGGGATCGTCCGTGATCAAGGAAGCCAGCCCCAGGGGGCCGGGGTGACCGGCCGTCAGTTCTGGTCGGGGTTGGTCGCGGTGCCTGGCGCGCCGGCCGTGCCGCTGGCGCCGGTCGATCCCGGGTTCCCCGCGGTTCCCGGCGCGCCGGGGCCGCCGCCTGGCTGGCCGCCGCTGGCGCCGGAGCCGCCGGTACCCGCGGCCCCGCCGGCCCCGGCGGTCACGGTGTCGCCGCCGAAGGTGTTACCGGAGTCGGCCACCGGCGGCGAGACGCTGAACACGGCGCCACCGTCGGCGTTGCCGCCCTTGCCGCCGTTCCCGCCCGCGCCGCCGTTCCCGCCGTTGGCGCCGTTGCCGTTGGCACCGTCGGGCCCCTGCGCGGTGTCGTTGCCGTTCTCACCGCCCGGACCGCCGGCGCCGCCGCCGCCACCAGTTCCGCCGTTGCCACCGTGGCCGCCGATCCCACCGGCGCCGCCGGCCGCGGACTCGGTGGCGAAGGAGTTGCCGGTGATGCTGAGCGACCCGGTGGCGTAGATCCCGCCGCCTTCGGCCAGGCCGCCGGCGCCCCCGGCGCCGCCCTTGCCGCCTGCCGCACCCGCTACGCCGTTCACCCCGGCCGCGCCGGCGCCGCCGGTGCCGATCTTGTCGCCTCCGCCGTCGCCGCCGCCACCGCCGGTCCCGCCGTTGCCACCGCCGCCACCGCGGCCGCCCGCGCCGCCGAACCACGCCGACGAGCCGGTCGCGCCGGTGGCCGTGTTGCCCGAGAACGTGTCGCCGGTCACGGTGAGCTGCGCGCCGCTGCCCGAACCGTTGCCGTAGACCGCGCCGCCCAGGCCCGCCCCGCCGGCGCCGCCGTTGAACCCGGCCCCCACGGCCCCCGGGTGCCCGGCCGCCGCGCCACCCGCGCCGTTGCCGCCGTTCCCGCTCTGCGCACCGTTGCCGCCGCCCTGGCCGCCACCCCCGCCGAGGCCGCCGCTGCCGCCATTCTGGGCGGAGCCACTGCTGCCCGCGGTGGCGCTCGTGCTCGCGGTGCCGCCGACGGCCTGGTTGGAGGTGAAATGGTCGGGCGCCGCGGCGGTGCCGAGGTCGGCCGAGCCGCTGTTGTACACGGCCCCACCCTCACCAGGTCCGCCGACGCCATTGGTGCCGCCGGCACCCCCCGCGCCACCGGACGGTCCGACCGGCGCGGGGCCGCCGTTGGCGCCGTCATGCCCGCTGGCGCCCGTTGCTCCCTGCGTTCCGGCCGGGCCGCCGCCACCGCCGAAGCCGCCCGGGCCGCCGTTGCCGTTCTGGTTGGTGGCGCCGCCGCCCAGGCCCGCCGTCCCGGCGCTGCCGCCGCTCCCGCCGTTCGCGTGGTTGCTGGAGAAGCTGGTCCCGGTCAGGGTGTTCAGCGTGCCCGAACTGAACACGGCGCCGCCCTGGGCAGCCCCGCCTACCGCTCCATCGCCGGACGCGCCACCCTTGCCCGCGGCGGGGACGGTCGGATTGACGGTTCCCGGCGTGCCGGCCTGGGCCGCGGCACCTCCACCGCCACCCTTGGCGCCTGCTCCTCCGCTGCCACCCGCGCCGCTTTCCCCGGGGCCGCCCGGGTCGCCGACGGTGCCGCCCTCGCCGCCGGGACCGCCCCTGCCACCGTTCCCGGCGGCCACGCGGTTGCTGTTCAGGGTGCTGCCGGTGATCTGCAGCGTCCCGGTGTTGTAGATCGCGCCGCCCTGGGCCTGGCCGGCCGCCCCGGCCGCGCCGCCTGCCCCACCGGCGCCCCCGGCCGCGTTGGTCCCGTTCTCCCCGCCGTTGCCGCCGGCCCCGCCGTCGCCACCGGTGCCGCCGCTGGCCGGGGCACTGCCACCGAGGCCACCGGCCCCACCTTCCCCGCCGCCGCCCCCGCCACCGCTCTGGCCGCCGGAACCGCCCGAGCCACCGGAACCGCCGTTGCCGCCCACGGCCGAGTCACTGCCGAAGGTGCAGCCCGACACGGTGAGCGTCCCCGCGTTCCACACCGCCCCTCCCTGGGCGGCCGCCCCGTTCCCGCCCTTGCCGCCGGCCCCGCCGACCGAGCCGGGCGCCCCGTTTCCGCCCTTGCCGCCGACTCCGCCGACGCCGCCGGTGCTGCTGGGCGCTCCCCCCGCCCCGCCGCCGGCGGCGCCGCCGACTCCGCCGCCACCGCCCGCACGGCCGAAGCCTCCGTTGCCACCATTGCCGCCGTTGCCGCCGGTCACGCTGTCGTCGGTGAGGCTGTCATTGGTGAGGGTCACGGTGCCCGAGGTGATCAGCAGCGCGGCGCCCCGGGCCAGCGTTGCGGCCTTCCCGGCGATACCGGCCTTGCCCGCCGTGGCCGCACCGCCCGCACCGCCCGCCTGGCCCGGGCCGCCCGCCTGGCCGGGGGACGTGCCAGACATCCCGTTGGCGCCGTTGGTCCCGGCCGTCCCGGGCGTACCGTCCGCGCCGGTGCCGCCGTTCGCGCCGGTCGCGGTCGACACCGCCGCGTTGAACAGCGAGATCCCGCCGATGGTGAGCTTGCCGCCGGTCACCTGGAACAGGCGCACCTTGCCACCACCATCGAAGGTGACGGAGTGGCCGTTCGCCTCCACGTCAGCGGTAAGGCCCGCCGGAACCTTGATCGTGGCGGTGAAGTTCACCGCCGGGGAGGTGCAGTTGACCCCGTAGTCGATCGTGCCGCCGGCCGCCACGGCATTCTTCAGCGCGGTGAAGGCGCAGGTGGAGAGCACCTTGGTTACTGCCGGGCTCGCGGTGCCCGCCAGCGCGGCGGGACCCCACAGCATTGCCGCCGCCACCGCACAAGGCACCGCCAAGAATGCGAGTTTCGCCGACCGGGCGCGGTAACGGTTCATGGGTCCCCCCTAGGCCGATCCTTGGCTGCCAAGCATGGCAGCTGACCCGGATTGCCCGGAATACGCAAGATTGCTTATTTGTGCCGGTGG